>Ga0307985_10000310_pt1 | contig 29066 bp, 26 predicted proteins | sample EllFjometageno80_FD_203155 | JGI IMG/M metagenome (GOLD analysis project Ga0307985, IMG submission 203155) | Marine microbial communities from Ellis Fjord, Antarctic Ocean - #80 | ecosystem: Environmental > Aquatic > Marine > Unclassified | place: Southern Ocean | collected 2014-10-09 | reverse complement strand
GAATGAAGTTTTCAAGGAAGAAAAAGAAGTGTCTCGAAAGCAGTTCAGGAAGCTGATGAAGGATTATGAAAAGCAGGAAAGGGAAGAATTACCTGAACCTGATATGCTTTCAGTGAGGACTTATAAAGTGGATTCATTGGCGTATAAAAAGGATTCGATTTACTGGGCGAGTATGCGGCCTGTACCATTAACATCAAAAGAAATTCAAGGGTACGAACGAGATGACAGCACATTTGTGGCGGATAAAGAAAAAGCACTTGCTGATACTAATCGCTTGAACAACGGAGAACGGTTCAAACCGATGCAATTGTTTACAGGTAGTTATTATAAGTTAGGTAAAAGGCTTCGTTTCAGTTACCCAGGAGTATTGCCCAAGACAAGATTTAATACGGTTGAAGGTTTGAACTTTGATTTCGGTGGAACATTTCGTTGGAGAAATGATACTACCACAAGGTTGAGAATAACACCTAACCTCCGTTATGGTTTCTCAAGTAATACTTTATATGGAAAAGTAGAAACGGTTTTTGGTATAGGAGAAACGGATAAAAGGAACACTTTCAGGGTTTCAGGCGGAAAGTATATTGAACAATTTAACCCTAACGCAATAGACGATCTGATCAATACTTTTTTTGCAGTTACTACCAGACAGAGTTTTATGAAATTGTACCAAAAGGACTATGCAAAAGCCAGTTATGGCAGGCGTTTCAATTATAAATTCACGTTCAGTGGAGGTGTGGAATGGGCCAATCGTACAGAATTATTTAATAATACAACCTGGAGTATTTTTAAGCCAGATGGAAGAGAATACACCACAAATGGACCTATTAACAAAGAAGTAATTACAGGTGGATTTGTTGACGCGAAAGCATTCATCGCTAACGTGAATTTAACTTTTAAACCATGGGTTAAATTTAGGAGTTACAACGGTAGAATTTATCCAGTTGAGAATAATGCACCGACTTTTAGACTCTCCTATAGGAAAGGCGTTAATGATGTTTTTGGAAGCGATGTTGATTTTGATCATGTTGAAATAGGCACTGTTTTTGATTTTGATATTGGCGTAAGGGCGAAGATCGATTTTGAAATTGAAGCAGGAAAATTTCTAGGAACGCCATCATTAGAGTTTATGGATTTCAAGCATTTCCAAGGTAACAGATTGATTTTGGCCCCACTTGATGTAACTGGTGGATATAGGATGCTCGATTATTATGAAAACAGTACTGCACAAGAATACCTCTCTGTATACACACACATTAAATTTAGAAAATTCTTATTGACACAAATGCCAATGCTTCGCTTGAGTGGATTGAAAGAGAATCTTTTTGTGAACTATTTAAGTACACCAACTTCTCAAAATTATACTGAGGTAGGTTACACTATTGATAATATCTTCAGAATCTTTCGACTTGAATTTGTACAGTCATTCCGTGATTGGGAGGCTTCAGAGTTTAATATAAGAATTGGTGTCGCTGCACTATTTGGTGACAATTAATGATTTGACTCACTGCTAAAATTTACCTGTCAATTTTGAATGCATCAAGGTTGATGTCGTCCATTCCTACATTATCGAAGACGATAAGGTTGTTGCTGACCGATTTAAAGGGAAGGTGGTTAATACGATGACCCATCCTTTGGCGCAAGACACTTTAACAGCGATTCAAAATGCCTTTTTTCAATTTATGATTGGTAATACGGACTTTTCGGTAGGCTATCAACACAATGCCAAATTGATGTACATTGATAAAACAATAAGACCGGTTCCTTATGACTTTGATATGGCTGGCCTTGTAAATGCGAGCTACGCCAAAGTCCCAGAAGATCAAGGAGAAGGAATTCAAATCAGGTCGGTTACAGAGAGGAAATACAGGGGGTTTAAGAGAGATATTGGGCTTTTGGAGAAAGTTAGGAATGAATTCATTTCAAGTAGAGATCAAGTAATTGGGATAATGGAAGAGTGCCAGCCTCTTTTTGAAAACTCAAAGAACTACGATGAAGCCATGGATTATATTTTAGAATTCTACGCCATTATGGATGATGATCGAAAATTCAATAATGACATTGTGACTCAAGCAAGGACTAAATAAGACGCTTCCTTATTATTCTCCAAAAATTCAAACCTAATTCCCCGAAGACAATTGGTCCTTATTTAACACCATTCACAGCCTTGTTAAAGGCCGCAGTTCCTCCAACGATTGGTAAGTCAATGGTGGTGCCATCTAAATCAATCGTTAATTCAGTTCCCGGCTTTGGCAACAGTGTAAATTCACTATCACTTGACATTATCAATAAGCCTATCTTTTGGCCTTTAGCAATTATTTGATCGTCCGGCATCAATTCGAATGATAAATCATAGAATTTACCTGGTTTTAAAGGGCTACTCTTGGTCAATGATTTATGATTTTGTGGATCAGCCCAACCCCGTGTAATGAGGTTGTCGGTAATCTTGCCGCCTTCTGTCCATGGTAGTGAGACTAACCATATAGAGAGGTTTGCTGCCGGTTTACTACTCGCCAATTTGATTTTAATTTTTGCAATACCAGAAATGTGAACAGCCTCACTCAGTTCAGGAGTTGTAAATAACAATCTATGATTTGAGCTTTCTGCCTTGGCCAGCTCGGATCCGGAAAAATTGTAATCGTCAACCAATGTCTCTTTTCCTTGCTTCGAAGTCTTTGAAGTCATAAGTCCTCCTTTTGAAGGAGCTCCAGCATTAAGGTATAATTTTACTGGGGATGCTGCTGGATTAGGATAGTCTTCATAAGCAGTAGGAGCATCTTTTTCATCATTTTCACGCACTATCCAAGCACGTGCATCTTTTTCTACTCCATTATCAACACCATGTAAATAATGTGTAAACCACCTATTCATCATCGTCATTGGGGGAGGTCCACCATGACCGTTTTGGTGATAGAAAATTTGTGATGGAATGCCTTGTTCTTTCGCAGCTTTGTAGATCCTGTAACTGTGCTCGGGCATTACGTTCCAATCATTAAAACCGTGCGACATAAGCAATGCAGCTTTCATCGGCTTCATATCATTCAGGTAATCACGACCAGCCCAGAAGTCGTTGTAATCTCCAGTAATCCTATCTAAGCCTTTGATCATTTCTTTGTCACGTACTGTGGCATTATTATACGCTCGCTTTGACTCGTCACCACTATTGATAAAGTCATAGAGCACATCAATGTCTTCTCCTAAATAACCTGCTGGAGACCGTACCAATCCATTTGATCTGTAGTAGTGGTAATAAGAAGTGTTTGGTGCAATAGGAATGATGGCTTCCAAACCTTCTACGCCTGTAGTGGCGGCTGCCAATGGCAATGTACCATTGTATGAAGTTCCTGTCATTCCCACTTTTCCGGTAGACCAGAATGAATTTACCTTAGTATTGCCTTCGGGAGAATCAAATCCTGAGGCACGGCCGCAAAGCCAATCGATTACTGCCTTTGGAGCAAGTGATTCATTGTCTGCGCCAACAGTTGGAGCACCTTGAGAGAGTCCTGTTCCTGGCGAAGAAGAATGAACAACGATATATCCTCTGGGTACCCATTTGTTAATATGGGAATTTGAAATAATTGGTCGCTTTCCTTTTCTTACCACTTCAGCATGAGTACGTGGTTTTGGTGTTTCACCTAGTTCATGTTTTACGTCCCAAAAAAGCCCTTTTAATGGAGCAGTTCCGGCAAAATAGGGGCTGGACACATAAATCACAGGTAATTTTAATCCTTCGGTGTCTGTTTGTTTTGGTCTAGTGACTGCAACATGCATCCTGTCTAATTTACCGTCTCCATCAGTATCAAATGTGGTTTCTACCCAGAGATCATGTCTTATCCATTCGGCTGTATTATCAAAGCCAGGGACTATTTGAGCTTCACCATTTTCGAATACAGGAACGGTGTTACTAGCGGTTTGTCCATTTAAGGCAATTGCATTCACGATTATTAAAAACAAAAGGAGGGAGCGAGTATAATATTTTTTCATAATTGATTCTTGATCAGGATTGCAATGAATAGGGGACTTACTAAAAATGTTGCTTCAGACTAAATAAAAAGGAAGGTAATCTAACCGTTCTGAAAAATCAAGTGAGCAAGTTTGAAAGGTATTAATTCGATTATGATAGCTGTGAAAATGAAAAGAAAATCTTTTTCATTTTTTTCTATAGTGACTTTGCACCACCTGGTTGATATATACTTTCGATGAGACTAGGTCAAGTGCCATAGATTGATTGAGTTTCGAAAATAAAGGGATCCCATCTCCTAATAGAATCGGAATGGTGGTGATAATCAGATCATCAATCAGTCCTTCTTTTAGGAAACTTTGGATTGTTGTACCTCCATCGATATATAAATGGTTGTACCCTTTTTCATGAATCTGGTTCAAGATTTCAGGTAGACTGCCATTCACCAAGAATGCTTTTTTATCATACTCAACCGGTATCTCACTCAACGAATTACTGAGTACGAAAACTGGTATTGTATAAGGCCAATCGATATCAAAACCACATATTGTTTCAAAGGTATTCCTACCCATGACCATGGCATCGATTTGCTTATTAAATTCATTATATCCCATGTCAGAATGCGCTGGGTTTGGCGTGCTTTGAAGCCAGTCAATTCTGCCATTTTTATCGGTAATGAAACCATCAAGGCTCGTGGCTATGTAAACAAAATTTCTCTTCGCCATCTCCAGTTGATCGGATTACAATATTAATACATGGTATTTGGATTGGCTGAATGTTCAGGAATCTTCTGAATTGAATCCCAATGTTCACAGATTTTTCCGTTTTCATCAAACCTAAAAAAGTCCATGGTCATATATTCCTCGTTGCTAGGCCAGATTTGATGCGTATGTAGTGCCACTATATCACCCTCAGCAATACACCTTTCAAATGTGATTGATTTATTAGGGTATTCGGCCAACATTCTCTCGAAATAATCAATGAACCCTTGAGTACCATTGGCAACATCAGGGTTGTGTTGAATATATTCATTTCCGACAAATTCATTGACTGCTCCCTGAGGATTTCCATTGTACGACATTTCATAAAATGCTATGGCGTTTTTCTTATTTGCTTCTAAGTCCATCTAAAATCTTATTTAACTCAATCTGTTCAGAATTTATAAAGACTTTTCTTAATTGGAAAGATTTTTTTATATGCCTTTAGATCGATTTCGTTGAATCATCATAAACTGTGCTGAAGCAATATTTGCAGCGGTGTTTTTGGCTTTTATGGCAAGGTCACTTGAGTACATCTCATCAATTGTTTCATGCCATAAGATCAGCCATTGCTCAAAATGGGAGGGAGATATTGAATGGTTTAAATTGCGGTCTACATTCACATGCTTTTGGGTTGGGTTGCCTTTAAATTTTGTAAGACCAAATAGATTCGATTCCCAAAAGTCAGTCAGCTTATCAAGGTGCTCAGGCCATTTTTCCTCAGCGATATGATCATTAAAGATGGGGCCAAGTAAGTTGTCTTTACGGATTTTGGCGTAAAATGCATTTACTAGAATATTTACGTCTTCGCGATTTTCAATGGTTCTCATTACTAAACTCATTTTGCAGAATTTTTCGCAACATTTTCGACACGTTCAGCTTTGTCCAACTTTGATAAAGTTAATCTTACTACGCTATTAGCGGTGGCGGTCAAGTCATGCGGTATGCTGCCTTCTAGGGAAAGGATATCACCTTTTTTCAAGTTATGGTCTATGCCCTGAACACCAAAAGTCAATTCACCTTCAAGCAGATGCACTACGATAGGGAATGGCGTTTGGTGTTCTTTCATGATTTGACCTTTTTTGAGCAAAATTCTGATCTCTTTAGAGAAGGAAGATTCTAGAATTACTTTGGTGGTGATTCGTTGATCATTAAAAATCAAGTCCTCATTAAACGATGAATTTTGCATGATAAATCTGGAGTTTTAAGAATGGCTAAAGGGTAGACATACTTTGAATATATTTTCATGAGTTATATCATACATCAAAAAAGGCATCAAGATTACTCCTGATGCCTTTGATAATTTTTAACTTTTTGTTTTTAAGAAATGATATCTAGTGCTTTAGTTGACTTCCATTTTCCTCTTGTGAAATCTGGAAATTCCTGTGGAGCTCCATTTTGTTTCACAGACAATTCACTTAGTGGACTAACAGCACTCCATAAACATCCTTCATAAACATTCTGATCTAAAGGCTGTCCTGTTCTCAAGCATTCGATAATTCTATAGCGCATAATGAAATCCATTCCGCCATGACCTCCCATTTTCTTAGCTACTTCGCCTAATCTCTTGTACAATGGATGCTCGTATTTCTCAAACAAAGCATCCAATTGTTCTCCTTGTGCCCATTGGTGATGGCTATCAGGTCCTCCTTCAACTCCGCCCTCAAGTGCGATTCGGGTAGGAAATCCAGCAAGGGTACCTGAAGTTCCTTGAATTAGGTTATGTCTTGAATATGGTCTTGGACTGGTTTCATCCCATTGAACCATTATTGTCCTGCCCATTGCTGTCTTAATAATTGAAGTACTCATGTCACCACCTTTATAATCTAAGGCGTTCCATTTATGATCAGCAGCGTAGTTTTTCTTTGCGTATAATGCCCTGCCTTTTGCTGGTGAAGAAAAGGAGTTCATGAATTTGAAAGTATCATCTCCTCTGCCAATGTTCATGTATTGAGCAACTGGCCCTAAACCGTGTGTAGGGTAGAGGTTGCCATTACGGTTGGCATAATGTGGTGTCCTCCAAGAGCCTGTGCCACGTGCTTGCTCCTCCATTTGGAACCTCAATTCATGGATGTATGCTGCTTCGCCATGCAATAATTCTCCAATAGCGTCTTGACGAACCATGTTGAGGTAGATCAATTCTTCACGACCATAGTTCACATTCTCCATCATCATACAGTGCTTGCCTGTCTTCTCAGAAGTATCAACAATGTCCCACATTTCTTTTGCAGTCAATGCCAGAGGCACTTCAACAAATGCATGAGCACCTTGCTTCATAGCTTCAATGGCCATTGGCGCATGCAATTCCCAAGGAGTCGCGATGAATACAGCATCTGGCTTTTGCTCTTTGAGCATTTTTTTCCAGTCATTGTCACCGCCAGTGTATTGCTTGATGTTTTTATGTCTACCACCACCGTTTTCAACACATTTATCCGTTGAACGTTTGGCCCAATCTTCATATAAATCACAGATAGCGACAACTTCTGTACCTTCTATGGTTGCGATTTGTGAAGCATGTCCGGAACCTCTGGCTCCAACTCCAATGAATGCACATTTTACTGTGTCTAATTTTGGTGCTGTAAAGTCACCCATGTAAGCTGCGCCTGGGGCGGAGGAGGGGGTGTAATCGCTAGCATTTGCAAATGTCGGGATCATCGCCAATCCTGCACCGGCCAATGATGTCTTTCTCAGAAAATCTCGTCTACTCGATGTCATAATAATTGGATGTCTTTAAAATAAGCTACTAATGTAATAAATGAAATGGGATGATAATAGAAGCTATTATATAAATTGCTGTTTGATTCCAGAAGCGGAATTGCAGTCATATTATAGGTAAACTGTTAGTTTTTTACTTAGAAAAAAGATATTGATTCGATCTGCTCTTAATTGGCTGTACCATTTAATTCAGGAGAGACCACAAATTTTGTGCCTTGCACGGTGGCTTGTATAGCAAAACCCTTGTCTGCAATTTGATATAATGTAACTCCATCAGCCACAGACATTCCTGCAGAGATAGAGCCACCACCGTCCGCTTCATTTCCTGTATCTGCTGTTGCATCGGCAGCACCTTCAGCAGACCATCCGCTTTCTAAGAAATTGTCAAAAGCCATTTTATTTGCAAAAAGAAATACGGCAAAATATTTTTTAGCACCAATACCAACTCCAGCACCATATGAAATCATTTTAACATATACTTCTGCTCCAGTACTGTTGTTGTGGGCTTTACCACCACCATTTCCAGATGAAACCACGCCTAGATTCATTCCCAAATTAGCAAATGCTGCATAACCATATGAATTAGCCATTGCTGCTTTAGATTCAGGATAGGCGTTATACATCTCACTGAGTGCTTCTGTTTTCGTTACTACAATACCAGCTACCAAATCAGAATGACCAGTGATGTATTTGGTCCCACTATGGATCACAATGTCAGCACCCAATTCAATTGGTTTTTGCGTTACCGGGCTGGCACAAGTATTGTCCACCACGAGCAGTGCATTAAAGCATTTTGCGATGTTGGCAATTTTTCTAATGTCAGAAACTTTTAGTGTTGGGTTGGTAGGAGATTCGATCCAAACCAATCGTGTTTTGTCATTGATATAATCCAAGATGTTGTCGGCATCGGTGGTGTCTACATAATGGATTTTGATTCCGAACTTTTCATAGACATGGGTAAAGAGCCTGAAAGCTCCACCATAGATGTCATCTACCGCTACGATCTCATCTCCGGCTTTGAGTAATTTGATGACCGAATCGATGACCGCCAATCTAGTGGCAAAGGCGAAACCTGCATCACCACCTTCCAATTTGGCGATAAGGTCTTCTAAAACTTTTCTGGTCGGGTTATTTGATCTGGCATAATCAAAACCTTTGTTCACGCCTGGTGCTTCTTGCACAAAGGTGGAGGTTTGATTAACTGGGGTCGCAATTGATCCTGTTAAAGGATCTACTGGAATTGAATGAATGATTTCTGTTGAGCTGCACATTTTTATTTAGTTTTTAAGTTTTTACAATTAAAATCTATCAAAAAAGGCATCAGGAGAGCATATATATTTTTATAATATTATAGTCAATTTCTGAACTTATCTCTCTCACTCGTGGTAAGATGGATTTAGCACCTTCCAGCATAAATGCTGGGGTTGCTAAAGCGTCAACGGGCCAATTCTCTCTGCTTTTCTTGATAAGAATATATTAAAGAACGATTGACACAGAGGTATTTCGATGATTTTCATTTCTCCAAACTAAAGTCAGAATTTATTTTATTAATGGTGAAAATTAAAGTCCTTCATGCTTTCACAAAATGTACATTATCAGTAGTTTCGCGCTTATATTTAGAGCTATTCAAATGAGAAAAATATTTATAATTTTATTATTGGGCACTGCTTTTTTTAATGCAAAAGCACAGTATACCGAAGGAAAACACTATACAGTTGTTGCCGAAACTGCGACCGCAGGTCAAGGTATTACAGAGTTTTTCTCATTTTATTGTGGACATTGTTATCAGTTCGAATCGATGCTTGGTGAATTCAAGAAAGGATTAAAATCTGGTGCTAGTTTCGAAAAATCTCATGTGAATTATATTCCTAGAGATAATCCTGCTGTTCAACTTGGAATCGTAAAAGCCTTCCTTGTAGTAGAAAAGTTGGAGATGGATGAAAAGTTAATTCCTGCCTTCTTCGATTATATCCATGTGCAAGCAAAAGCTATTGAAACAGAGGCGGCAATAAAAGAAATGTTCGTAGCTAATGGAGTAAGTGCAGGTGATTTTGATAAGCATTATAATGATCCGAAATTAGAGAAAGCAGCTATGGTAATGTCCGAAGATTGGAAAGCCAAAAAAGTCGATATGGTTCCTTCCATAGTCGTAAATGGCAAGTACAAATTGGAAATGAACAGTGTGGGTACTCTTGAAGATTTGATCAAACTCACTAATTATTTATTGGAGCAGAAATAGCTTTTAGAGCTTCAAGCTTTAAGTTTGAAGCCTCAAGTACTCCCTTCTGACAGATACCATTTGCCCACTTGAAATAGAATCGAGATATTAGGAACTCAACCTTAACTCATTCTATGAAAAAGCTTACCTTTTTATTACTCCTTGTCTTTACAGCTTGCGGACCAAATGCGCATGATGTTGAAGTAGCACGTTGGGATGCTCATGCGGCCAATGTTGAAATTATCAGAGATGATTTTGGAGTTCCACATATCTATGGAAAATCTGACGCAGATGCTGTTTTTGGGATGCTTTATGCCCAATGTGAAGACGATTTTAAAAGGGTAGAACGCAACTATTATTGGGCCATTGGCAGGTTAGCTGAAGTAGAAGGAGAGGGAGCCATTTATAGTGATCTCCGTGCCCGATTATACATGACCATTGACGAAGCAAAGGAAGCCTATGAAGGTGCTCCAGAATGGCTGAAGGAGCTTTGTGATGCTTATGCAGACGGAGTAAATTACTATCTCGCAACTCACCCAGAAGTAAAACCAAAATTATTAACTCATTTTGAACCTTGGTACCCGATGTTCTTTAGTGAGGGCTCAATTGGAGGAGATATTGAGAGTGTTTCTACAAGAAAAATAGAATCATTTTATAGCCAAGATCAAGCCATCGCTTCCATTGACTGGGCGAATTTTGAAGAAAAAATTGACTATGGAAAAGAACCTGTGGGTTCGAATGGATTTGCTATTGCAGGCGAACATACTGCCTCAGGAGATGCCATGTTATTGATCAATCCACATACCTCATTTTACTTCAGAGGAGAGTCACAAGTGGTGAGTGAAGAAGGATTGAATGCTTATGGTGCTACCACTTGGGGGCAATTTTTCATTTATCAAGGATTCAATGAAAACACAGGCTGGATGCACACTTCTACCCGCCTTGATTTCATGGATGAATTCATTGAAGAGATTAGCGAAGTTGATGGGGAGTTGATGTACAAATATGGTGATGAAATGAGGCCAGTTGTGGTGTCTGAAGTTACCTTGAAATACAAGGAAGGGGATAGAATAAGAGAGAGGACTTTTCCGACATATAGCACTCATCATGGACCAATAACGCATAAGGTGGATGATAAATGGGTAGCCACGGCTTTGAACTGGGATCCGGTGAATGCGCTAATTCAATCATTCACAAGAACAAAATTAAAGAACCATGAGGAGTTCAAGGAAATGATGGAAATCAGGAGAAACTCTTCTAATAACACGGTCTTTGCTGATTCAGAAGGTAATATTGCTTATTACCATGGCAATTTCATTCCTAAGCGAGATGTTCAATTTGACTATTCTAAACCTGTGGATGGTTCCAATCCTGCGACCGATTGGAATGGATTGCATACAGTGGCGGAATCGATTGTTATTGAAAACCCAGGTAACGGATGGATTCAGAATTGTAATTCTACTCCATTTACTGCGGCTTTAGAATTCAGTCCAAAACCAGAAGATTACCCAGCCTACATGGTGCCCGACCAAGAGAACTTCCGTGGTGTTCATGCAGTGCGATTGTTAAGCAAGGCGAAGAATTTGACGTTAGATGGATTAATTGAATTGGCCTATGATCCGGTATTGCCAGGATTCGAGAAATTTATTCCTGGTGTTATCAAAGCTTATGATAGGTCAAGTAGAAAAGACCTTGAATTGAAAGGCCCAATCGATGTTTTGAGAAAATGGGATTTCACAACCAATAAAGAATCTGTGGCCATGTCTTTGGCTCATTTTTACGGCACCATTTATAATCGAGAAGGAAAAAACCCGAACCGATTAAGAGGCAATGAGCGGTTCAATTATTTTGGAACAGACTCACCAATGGAAGAGCGCCTCGAATTATTTACAAGGGCAGTTCATAAGTTGGAAGATGAGTTTGGTTCTTGGAATACTCCTTGGGGAGAGATCAACCGCCTTCAGCGACTGGATGGAGAAATCAACATGAAATATGATGATGAAAAACCAAGTCTTGCAGTAGGAATGGCTTCAAGTACTTGGGGTGCGTTGGCTTCTTTTGGAGCTAGAGCTACTCCAAATACAAATAGAATTTATGGAGCTTATGGAAATAGCTTTGTTGCCGTAGTTGAGTTTGGAGACAAAGTAAAAGCCAAGAGTATGTTGGCCGGGGGGCAGAGTGGTGACCCTGATTCACCTCATTTTTATGATCAAGGGCAGCGTTATGCCGATGGTGAATTTAAAGATGTTGCTTTTTATAAAACTGATGTTTTAGCAAGGGCCAAGCGTACTTATAAGCCGGGGAAGGAGTAGAGAGTATTTAGTAGATAGTATTTAGTATCTCGTATTTAGTGTCTTTTTCTAACTCCTAGCTCCTCTTTACTCATCCCGTAAAGATTTAGCTGGGTTGAGGTTGGCGACACGCCAAGTTTGAGAAATCACAACGCCTATAACCAAGAGCGCTAATGCCAAGACGCCCTTAAGCAATAGCCAAGAATAATTTGTTTCTGGCAATACTCCTGACCGAGGTTTTAAAATAATTTTTGAACATGATAAATGGAATTAAGTTGTTGAATATTTCAAAATTTTTAACCGTGTATGGACGCATAAACTTGATGACATCCATTATATAAATTATTCGAGCTTTTCTGGGCCCTTTTTCTACTAAGTTCTTTTCATAAAACTCATGCAAATTCCCCTGTAAGTCTTCCAAGACCGCTGGTCGACAATACCATTCAAGCAGTTTTTCTGCCCATTTGGGAGGGTTATGAGTTTTTATTTGTTCATACAAGTTTGAGCTGGAATTCAGGAATAAGGCTCCATAGTTGGTCACGTTGTTCCTTTACCTTTTTGATTGTTGATTTACCAGCATGGGTGATGCTGAAGAATCGCTTTCTTCTACCACCACGTACTTTGGTGGCTTCTCCAAGATGAGAATGTATACATCCCTTTTTGTCTAATCTGTTGAGAACAGCGTGCACTACACCCAATTTCACTTTTCTTCTCGTAATACGTTCAATTTCATCACAAATAGAGACGCTGTATGCTTCTTCCATCAGCGAAGCAATGGTTAAAAGTACCAGTTCTTCAAATTCACCTAGGTTCGTTCCTTTCATTACAATTTTATTTATTCTCTAGATGTATAAAAAATAGATCTAGTTAAAAGTTATTTTTATACAAAACATGAATAAATACTTTTGGCCTTCTTTCATAGCTGCTAGATAGGCTGAAAAAGTTAAAGGTTAAAGTGAAATGTAATGAGTTGGGTAAGGGGAGTAGTGAGATGTTAAAGGAGGTAATAAAAAAAGGGCATCTTAACTAGATGCCCTTTTTAGATGGTTAGTTTTTTTAATCAAATGGTCATGATCTCACCTTCTTTATGAGCATAAAGTTCATCAAGTTTCTTAGTGAAGGTGTCAGTAAGTTTTTGAACATCATCTTCAGCACTCTTGATAGCATCTTCAGAGACACCATCTTTCTGTAGCTTTTTCAATTCATCGTTAGTTTCTTTCCGAGCATTCCTCAAACGAATTTTACCGTCTTCAGTGACTGCCTTAGATTGTTTTACTAGGCTGATCCTTCGTTCCTCTGTCAACTGGGGAATATTGATAATGATGTTTTCACCATCATTTTGAGGATTTAGACCTAAATCACTATTGATAATTGCTTTTTCTATTTCTGTGATAATTTTTTTCTCCCAAGGCTTTACCAATAAGGTACGTGCATCAGGGCTGTTAATTGTTGCAGTTTGCGCCAATGGGGTAGCACTTCCATAATAGTCGACCATAATACTGTCGAGCATACTCGGGGAAGCTTTTCCTGCCCTTATTTTAGCAAGTCCTGCCTGAGTTTGACTGATGGCTTTGTCCATCATTTCCCTAGCTGTGTCCAGGTACAATTCTATTTCTTCCATTTTACCTAGGATTACTAATCAATGTTCCAATCGACTGTTCTCCGTTCATCAGTCTATGGAGGTTACCAGTTGTATTCATGTCAAATACAATAATAGGAACATTGTTTTCTTGACACAAGGTAAATGCTGTCATGTCCATTATATTGTATCCTTTTTTAATTACCTCTTCAAAGGTGACCTCAGAAAGTCTCACTGCATTAGGATCTTTTTCAGGGTCTGCTGTATAAACACCGTTGACTCTAGTTCCTTTTAATACTACTTCGGCTTCAATTTCAATTGCTCTTAAGCTAGCCGTAGAATCTGTAGTGAAATAAGGATTGCCAATACCAGCGCCAAATATCACAATTCTTCCTTTTTCAAGGTGTCGTACTGCTCTTCTTCTTATAAAAGGCTCACAAACGGCTTCCATATTAATACCAGACATTAATCTAGTATACATACCTGCTTTTTCCAGCGCACTTTGCAAAGCCATTGCATTAATGACTGTTGCTAACATTCCCATGTAGTCACCTTGAACACGGTCTATTCCTGAACCTTCTGCTTGTACACCTCTATAGATATTACCTCCTCCAATAACGATGGCAATTTCCATTCCTTGATCATGTATTCTTTTTATCTCTTCAGAATATTGCTCAAGTCGTTTGGGGTCTATTCCATACTGTTGTTCACCCATTAGGGATTCGCCACTTAATTTTAGGAGGATTCTTTTATACTTCATTCTTGTTAGCGGTCTATATTCTTTAGAAATTTATGAGTACTTGGTTTTTTTCTACGCTTTGCCCTTTGACAACTTCAATTGCTTTAACAATCCCATCACCTGTTGCTTTTAAGACATTTTCCATTTTCATGGCTTCGAGGATCATTAGTTGATTCCCTTTTGAAATCTCGTCACCTACACTGACTAAAATATCCAGTATCAACCCTGGCATTGGGGCCTTAATATCTTTAAGTGTATTGTCGTCTTGAGAAGAGATTCCCATTTTATCAAGTAACAAGTCTATTTTGCCTTTCAAAGTTACTTCATGGATATTTCCATTCACCTTAATTTGAAAAGTCTTATGCTCGACATCTGCACTTACTACTTCTGCGGTAATGGATACATTATCTTTTAATATATGGAAGTAGCCCTTCGTGATTTCTGACAAGTCCATCTTAAATTCTTTACCATCAAGCAGGATGGTTTCCTCCTTTTTTTCAATGGTAAAGTTTTCTCCTTGATTAACCTTGGCCTGAAACATAAAATTATTAAGAATATGCGTTAAATTAACTTCGCAAATATATATGATTATTTTTTAGCAACAGCCTTCAATTGAACAGACTTTTGTTGTGGCATGAAGAGTGGTAATTCACATTTATGAAATGAAAAAAAATACCGATTAAGTAGCTTAAGAGCCCTTTTTTGATTGTTTTTAAAATACTTCATTTTTTTCTTAGAAATGTTTGAATAAAATAAAAAAGAGTCTAATTTTGCAGTCCCTTTCGCGGAAGGGGTTTTTTATGTCGTTCTTATACACATTATATTACGGGGGGATACCAAAGCGGCCAACTGGGGCGGACTGTAAATCCGCTGTCTACGACTTCGCAGGTTCGAATCCTGCTCCCCCCACTGTACATTCCTTATATAAGGGATGTCCATTATTACTTGAAGCGATTTCGATTGCAAAAGTTATAATGAATAAGCGGGAGTAGCTCAGCTGGTAGAGCGACAGCCTTCCAAGCTGTAGGTCGCGAGTTCGAACCTCGTCTCCCGCTCATAACTTTGAGATTAAAGTTCAAAGTTCTGGGTTGTTGATTGAGTCCATGGGCTCATGACTTTAATTTGGGATTTTAAGCCGATGTAGCTCAGGGGTAGAGTGCTTCCTTGGTAAGGAAGAGGTCACGAGTTCAAATCTCGTCATTGGCTCTATTATTAACAGTTGGTAACAACTGAAAAATGAAATTGAATAATTGAATTTAATATTAACTAAACTAGAAATTTACAAACATGGCTAAAGAAACATTTGACCGTTCGAAGCCGCACGTTAATATTGGTACTATCGGTCACGTAGACCACGGTAAGACCACATTAACTGCTGCAATCACAAAAGTATTAGCAGACTCAGGTCTTGCTGAGAACAGAGACTTTTCTTCTATTGATAACGCACCAGAAGAAAAAGAAAGAGGTATTACTATTAATACTTCGCACGTTGAGTATGCAACTGAAAACAGACACTATGCACACGTAGATTGTCCTGGTCACGCTGATTATGTTAAAAACATGGTTACGGGAGCAGCACAAATGGACGGTGCAATACTTGTTGTTGCAGCTACTGATGGACCAATGCCGCAAACTAGAGAGCACATCCTTCTTGCAAGACAGGTTGGTGTACCAGCTTTGGTAGTGTTCATGAACAAAGTTGACTTGGTTGACGATGAAGAATTATTGGAATTAGTTGAAATGGAAGTAAGAGAATTACTTTCTTTCTACGATTATCCAGGTGATGACATTCCAGTTATTCAGGGTTCTGCCTTGGGTGGATTGAATGATGAGCCAAAGTGGGTTGAGAAGATCAATGAATTGATGGTTGCAGTAGATGAGTATATTCCTCTTCCAGCGCGTGCTATTGACAAGGATTTCTTAATGCCTGTTGAAGATGTATTTTCTATTACTGGTCGTGGTACTGTTGCAACTGGTAGAATCGAAAGAGGTGTAACTAACACTGGAGATGCTGTAGACATTATTGGTATGGGAGCTGTTGACATGAAGTCGACTGTGACTGGTGTTGAGATGTTCCGTAAGATTTTGGATAGAGGTGAAGCTGGTGATAACGTTGGTCTTTTACTTAGAGGTCTTGAAAAAGCCGATATCAAAAGAGGAATGATTATCTGTAAGCCTGGTTCTGTAACTCCACATGCTCACTTCAAAGCTGAAGTATATGTGTTGTCAAAAGAAGAAGGTGGACGTCATACTCCATTCTTTAACAAGTACAGACCACAGTTCTATTTAAGAACAACTGATGTTACTGGTGAGATTATGTTACCGAAAGATATCGAAATGGTAATGCCTGGTGATAACGTAACTATCGAAGTTAATTTGATCAACCCAGTTGCTTTAGAGCAAGGATTGAGATTTGCGATTAGAGAAGGCGGTAGAACAGTAGGTGCTGGTCAGGTTACTGAGATTCTTGATTAAGAATTTAATTACTGAATAATAAAATTCAAACGCGTTTCCGTTTTTCGGAAGCGCGTTTGTTTCATTAATAATTATTGTCTAAGTTTGCAGCCCGATTTGGGGGTGTAACCAAGCAAATACGTCTCAATCGGGGGTGTTAAAGAGTTGGCGATAATGTTATTAAAGTGTTGATAATCAATTTTTTACTAACATTACAACTGGTTTGGATTAGATACACGGGTGTAGCTCAGCTGGTAGAGCAGTGGTCTCCAAAACCAAAGGTCGTGAGTTCGATCCTTACCACCCGTGCAGATTTTAAAAATGTAGAACAATGAATAAAGTCGTTTCATTTATTAAAGATTCTTTTGATGAGATGAGGCATAAAGTGTCTTGGCCAAAATATTCTGACCTTCAGAGTAGTTCGGTTTTAGTACTTGTTGCTTCCCTTATTTTCGCACTCTTAATTGGTGTGATTGATTTGGGTTTTGATAATATGATGGATTGGTTTTACAGCATTCAAAGATAATTAGGTCGTATGGCTGAACTAAATTGGTATATGGTCAGAGCTGTCTCTGGTCAGGAAAGAAAGGCAAAGGATTACCTGGATAATGAAATTGAACGTGAAAACTTTCAAGAATTCATTCCTCAGGTTTTGGTCCCGTCTGAAAAAATTTATGAAATGCGAAACGGTAAAAAACGTTCTCGTGATCGTAACTTATTTCCTGGTTACATGATGGTTCAAACTGATCTTGCCCACGGTGAGGTTATGCATATGATCAAAGGTATTCCTGGTATCATAGGGTTTTTAGGTCAAAAGGCTGGTGAGGCTTCCACTCCACCGGTTCCATTGCGTCAATCTGAAGTAGATCGTATTTTAGGTAAGGTTGAAGAGGTTGATGATTTTGATGAACAACATGATACACCTTATATAATTGGAGAGTCCATAAAAGTAATGGATGGGCCTTTCAGTGGTTTTACAGGTACTATTGAGGAAGTGTTTGAAGAAAGAAGAAAACTTAATGTTATGGTTAAGATCTTCGGAAGAAACACTCCCGTTGAATTAAGTTACATGCAAGTCGAAAAAGAAGATTAAAATGGCTAAGGAGATATCTGGATATCTAAAGTTACAAGTCAGAGGAGGCCAAGCTAATCCCTCTCCACCTGTAGGTCCTGCACTTGGTGCAAAAGGACTTAACATCATGGAGTTTTGTAAGCAGTTTAATGGACGAACTCAGGATAAAATGGGGCAAGTACTTCCGGTACTTCTCACAATTTTTGCTGATAAATCTTTTGAATTTGTAATCAAAACTCCTCCTGCTCCGGTTATGTTATTGGAAGCGTCTAAAGCTAAAAAAGGTTCTGCAGAATCTAACCGTATTAAGGTTGGAAGCGTTACGTGGAATCAAGTTAAGGAAATCGCTGAAGTTAAGATGCCCGATTTAAACGCGTTCACAATTGAGTCAGCCATGAAAATGGTTGCTGGAACAGCAAGAAGCATGGGGTTGAGAGTTACTGGTAAAGCTCCCTGGTAAACTAAAGGTTTGTACAAATGGCAAAATTGACAAAAAAGCAAAAACAAGCTTTAAGCAAATACGATCCTGCTAAGCAGTATTCGGTTGCTGATGCATCAAGTATTGTGAAAGATATAAATTTCGCAAATTTTGATGCTTCAGTGGATTTGGATATTCGTTTAGGAGTTGATCCTAGAAAAGCAGACCAGATGGTAAGAGGTGTAGTTACACTTCCCCATGGAACAGGTAAAAGCGTTAAAGTATTGGTGCTTTGCTCTCCCGATAAAGAGGAAGAAGCAAAAGCAGCTGGTGCAGACTACGTTGGTTTAGATGAATTTATCACGAAAATCGAAGGCGGCTGGACCGACATCGATGTGATTATCACTATGCCAACAGTAATGGCCAAAGTTGGTCGTTTAGGTCGTGTATTAGGACCAAGAGGTTTAATGCCAAACCCTAAATCTGGTACAGTTACTCTAAATGTAGGCAAAGCTGTAGAAGACGTTAAAGGAGGAAAGATCGATTTTAAAGTCGATAAAGCAGGAATTATTCACGCGAGTATTGGAAAGTCAAGTTTCTCACCAGAGAAGATTGCTGACAATGCAAATGAAGTAATTACTATGATTTCCAAATTGAAACCTTCTTCAGCTAAGGGTACTTATTTTAAAAGTATCAACATGTCAACGACGCAGAGTACTGGTGTAAAAGTAGATGTAGGCACAATTTCCGGTAAATAATCATGAATAGAGAAGAAAAAGCAGTAGTTATTGATGAGTTGGTTCAGAAGTTTTCTGACAACACCAACTTCTACATCACTGATGCTTCCGGAATGACGGTTGCTGATACGAACGCATTAAGAGGTCTTTGTTTCGATAAGGGTATCGAATACAAAGTATTTAAGAATACGATGATTCAAAAAGCATTAGAACGTTTAGATACGGACTATGCATCTTTTGATGAATCGGTTTTGAGAGGTTTTTCAGGAATTATGTTCTCAGGTGAGAGCTCTAATACTCCTGCATTATTGATCAAAGAATTCAGAAAAAAATCAGGTAGTGAATCTCCATTATTAAAGGGCGCATCAATTGATACCGACCTATTTATTGGAGAAGAGAATTTAGATGCACTCGCTAAGTTGAAGTCTAAGGCTGAACTTATTGGCGAAGTGATCACCATATTGCAATCTCCTGCTAAAAATGTTATCTCTGGTATCCAGAGTGCAAGCGGGAAGCTTACTGGTATTCTCAAAACGTTATCTGAACGTGAAAATTAATTTAATAATCAAGAATCTATAACTAAAATTAAAATGGCAGATTTGAAAGAATTCGCGGAGCAGTTAGTAAACTTAACTGTCAAAGAAGTAAACGAATTAGCTAATATCCTTAAGGACGAGTATGGTATAGAGCCAGCTGCTGCTGCAGTTGCTGTTGCTGGACCTGCTGCTGGTGGAGATGACGCTGCTGAAGAAAAGACATCTTTTGATGTAGTTTTAACTGCATGTGGCCCTTCTAAATTAGCTGTTGTTAAACTTGTAAAAGACTTAACAGGACTAGGATTGAAGGATGCTAAGGAAATCGTTGATAGTGCTCCAAAGGCAATCAAGGAAGGAATAGCTAAAGACGAAGCGGAAGCATTGAAAAAGCAGCTTGAAGAAGCTGGTGCGGAAGTAGAGCTTAAGTAATTTGACAAGCCATATTTATTATGGTTAATGGATCAGACCCTGGTCCCGATAGCTATCGGGAGCACGGGTCTTTTCCTGTTTGTATATATTTTGGGCATTAGTCCAATCGAGCTTTGTACGCTCTAAGTACTCAAATTTGATTTAGTTTAACTAAAAAATATACGGCCTTGGCTATTACAGCGAATAAAACCGAAAGAATTAATTTCTCCTCCATCAAGTCTGTCCTTGAGTATCCGGATTTTCTGGATGTACAAGTGAAGTCGTTTGAGGATTTCTTCCAATTAGAAACTCCCGCGGACAGAAGAACTCAGGATGGCCTTTTTAAGGTGTTTTCTGAAAACTTCCCTATTTCCGATTCAAGGGACAATTTTGTACTCGAGTTTATCGATTACATGGTTGATCCTCCGAAATATGGCGTTGCAGAATGTATCGATAGAGGTCTAACCTATTCAGTTCCCCTAAAAGCAAAATTGAGATTGTCTTGTAATGACGAAGACAATGAAGATTTTGAAACAATGGAGCAGGAAGTGTTTTTGGGAAATATCCCATACATGACCATTAAAGGATCATTCGTTGTAAATGGTGCGGAAAGAGTAATCGTTTCGCAGCTGCACAGATCTCCAGGTGTATTCTTTGCTCAAAGTAAACACACTAACGGAACTAAACTATATTCAGCTAGGATCATTCCTTTTAAAGGATCTTGGATTGAATTTGCTACTGATGTAAACAGCGTAATGTATGCTTATATTGATAGAAAGAAAAAATTCCCAGTAACCACGCTTCTAAGAGCAATTGGTTACGGAACAGATAAAGATATTCTTGACTTATTCGGACTTTCCGAAGAAGTTAAAGCAACCAAGGCTTTGCTTAAAAAGGCAGCCGGAAGAAAGCTTGCAGCAAGAGTGCTTAAAACATGGACGGAAGATTTTGTTGATGAAGATACTGGAGAAGTAGTTTCAATTGATAGAAATGAAGTCTTGTTGGAAAGAGATTCTGCTTTGCAAGTAGAAGATATAGATTTGATTATTGATTCAAATGTTGAATCAGTTGTGCTACATAAAGTAGATATCAATATTGCGGATTATACTATTATATATAATACGCTTTCAAAAGATAATTCAAACTCGGAAAAAGAGGCGGTTGAGCAAATCTATCGTCAACTAAGAAATACTGAAGCACCTGATGAGCAAACAGCACGTGATATTATCACTAGCTTGTTCTTCTCTGATAAGAGGTATGATTTAGGTGAAGTTGGTAGGTATAGAATCAACAGAAAGCTAAACCTAGAAACGTCTTTCGATAAGAGGGTATTAACAACTGAGGATATTATCTGCATTGTTAAATACTTAATTGGTTTAATTAACTCGAAGGCGATTGTTGATGATATAGATCACTTATCAAACAGAAGAGTTAGAACAGTAGGTGAGCAGCTTTATGCTCAGTTCGGAGTTGGTTTGGCTAGAATGGCCAGAACGATCAAGGAGCGAATGAACGTTCGTGACAATGAAGACTTTAAGCCAGTTGATTTGATTAACGCAAGGACTTTGTCTTCTGTGATTAACTCATTCTTCGGAACAAATCAGCTTTCTCAATTTATGGATCAAACCAACCCCTTGGCAGAGATCACGCATAAGAGGAGAATGTCTGCATTAGGACCAGGTGGTTTATCAAGAGAAAGAGCTGGTTTTGAAGTACGAGATGTTCACTATACACACTATGGTAGACTTTGTACTATTGAAACTCCAGAAGGGCCAAACATTGGTTTGATTTCTTCTCTTTGTGTTCACGCAAAAGTGAATTCAATGGGCTTTATCGAGACACCATATAGAAAAGTTGAAAACGGTAAAGTTGCTGATGAAGTAACTTATTTGACCGCTGAAGAAGAGGATACGCATAATATTGCTCAGGCGAATGCACCAATAACCGATGACGGTAAATTTAAGAAGGCTAAAGTTAAAGCTAGATTTGAAGGAGATTTTCCTGTAGTGGAGCCGAAAGAACTAGGTTATATGGACGTTGCTCCTAACCAGATTGTTTCTGTAGCAGCCTCATTGATTCCTTTCTTGGAGCATGATGATGCAAACCGTGCTTTGATGGGATCAAACATGATGCGTCAGGCAGTTCCGTTGGTTGCGCCACAGGCACCAATTGTTGGTACTGGTCTAGAAGGACGTGCTGCAATGGATTCAAGAACGCTCATTATCTCTGAAGGAGAAGGTGTTGTTGACTATGTAGATGGTGATAAGATTGTTATAAAGTACACTCAAGATGATGAGGATCGTTTGATCACATTTGGGAATGAATACAAGACATATAATCTGATTAAGTTCCAAAGAACTAATCAAGATACTTCTGTTACATTAAAGCCAATCGTATTGAATGGTGATAAGGTGACAAAAGGTCAAGTGCTTTGTCAAGGTTTTGCAACCGAAAATGGTGAATTGGCCTTAGGTAGAAATTTAAGAGTGGCATACATGCCATGGCAAGGGTATAACTTTGAGGATGCAATTGTAATCTCAGAGAAGGTTGTAAGGAATGATGTATTTACTTCTATTCATATTGATGAATTTGATCTAGAAGTTAGAGATACTAAAAGAGGAGAAGAAGAATTAACTTCTGAAATTCCGAACGTAAGTGAAGAGGCTGTAAAGAATCTTGACGAAGATGGAATTATTAGAGTTGGAGCTGAGATCAAAGAAGGTGACATCTTAATTGGAAAAATTACTCCAAAGGGTGAAACTGATCCAACTCCAGAAGAGAAGTTATTGAGAGCAATTTTTGGAGATAAGGCTGGCGATGTAAAGGATGCTTCTTTGAAGGCTTCTCCATCATTACAAGGTGTTGTCATTGATACGAAGTTGTTTACTAGACCTAAGAAAGATAAGGATCTAAGAGCACAGTCTAAGAAGGAAGTTGTGACACTTAAGGCACAATATACTAAGGACTTACTCGCGCTTAGAGTTCAAATGATCGACAAATTATTCTCCCTTTTGCAAGGTAAAACTTCACAAGGTGTGATTCATAAGTTTGGAGATGAGATTATTTCAAAAGGCATTAAGTTCAGCAAGGCGAACATAAGTGAAAACTTATTCCCAGAGAAGAATATCTATAGGGATGAGTCTAACTACAATGTTCAGGAAGAAGTCAATTTGATTTCTGATTTGAACTTGGATAATTGGACATCAAATGCACACAACAATGAGTTGGTTGTTACTTTGGTGAAAAATTATAACCTCAAGAGAAACGAAATTTCTGGCGAATTTAAACGCAAGAGATTTACGATCGAAGTAGGTGATGAATTACCAACGGGTATTGTCAAATTAGCAAAAGTTTATATCGCTAAAAGACGTAAGCTTAAGGTTGGTGATAAGATGGCTGGTCGACACGGAAATAAAGGTGTCGTTGCTAGAATAGTTAGAGAAGAGGATATGCCATTCTTGGATGATGGAACTCCAATGGATATTGTGTTGAATCCACTGGGTGTGCCTTCAAGGATGAATATTGGTCAGATTTACGAAACTGTGCTTGCATGGGCTGGTCTTGAGTTGGGTAGGAAATATGCTTCCCCAATTTTTGATGGAGCTACAATGGAAGAGGTGCAAGCCGAATTGACTGAGGCAGGGTTACCTAATGCAGGTAGAACTTATTTGAACGATGGACTTTCGGGTCAGCGTTTCGATCAGCCGATTACAGTTGGAATTGCGTACATGCTTAAATTGGGTCACTTAGTTGACGACAAGATGCATGCAAGGTCTATTGGACCTTACTCATTAATTACGCAGCAACCATTGGGAGGTAAAGCTCAGTTTGGTGGTCAGCGTTTTGGTGAAATGGAAGTTTGGGCACTTGAGGCATTTGGAGCTTCTCATGTGTTACAAGAAATTCTTACAGTTAAATCTGATGATGTAGTAGGTAGAGCCAAGGCATACGAGGCTATAGTGAAAGGTGAAATCATACCTAAACCAAATATTCCTGAATCATTCAATGTATTGGTTCATGAATTAAGAGGTTTGGCATTGGAAATCACTTTAGACTAATTATTTCTTACTAACAGTTGGCTTCGGCCTTAAACTAGAACACAAAAAAAGCTATGGCATTTAAAAAGAATAGAAAACTTAACACTGACTTCAACAAGGTTACTATTAGCTTAGCATCTCCGGAATCTATACTTGAGAGCTCTCATGGAGAGGTTACTCAGCCGGAAACTATAAACTATAGGACCTACAAACCTGAAATGGGAGGTTTATTCTGTGAAAGAATATTCGGACCTGTTAAGGATTGGGAGTGTCATTGTGGGAAATATAAAAGAATTCGCTACAAAGGAATTATTTGTGACCGTTGTGGTGTAGAGGTGACAGAAAAGAAAGTACGTAGAGAGAGAATGGGACACATCGAATTGGTGGTGCCTGTTGCTCATATCTGGTATTTCAAATCTTTACCAAATAAAATAGGATACCTTCTCGGTTTGCCAACCAAGAAGTTAGATCAGATTATTTATTACGAACGTTACGTTGTAATTCAAGCAGGTATTAAGGAAGAAGAGGAAATCGCCTATATGGATTTCCTTACTGAAGATGAATACCTTGATATTTTGGATAAACTTCCTCGTGAAAACCAGATGCTCGATGATGATGATCCACAGAAATTTATAGCAAAAATGGGTGCTGATGCACTTGAAATGCTATTGGCTCGTACAAAACTGGATGAGTTGTCTTATGCTTTAAGACACCAGGCTGCAACAGATACTTCTCAGCAACGTAAGGCGGAAGCTTTAAAGAGACTGAAAGTTGTTGAAGCTTTCCGTGAAGCAAAAACAAGAATTGAGAACCGTCCTGAATGGATGATAATCAAGATGGTTCCTGTTATTCCACCAGAATTAAGACCATTAGTGCCTTTGGATGGTGGACGTTTCGCAACGTCAGATTTGAACGACCTTTATAGAAGAGTTATAATAAGAAACAATCGATTGAAGCGATTGTTGGATATTCGCGCTCCTGAAGTTATTCTTAGAAATGAGAAAAGGATGCTTCAAGAAGCTGTTGATTCTTTGTTTGACAATAGTAGAAAAGTCAATGCAGTAAGATCAGATGGTAACCGTGCATTGAAATCTTTAAGTGATATGCTTAAAGGAAAGCAAGGTAGATTCCGTCAGAACCTTTTAGGTAAAAGGGTTGATTATTCTGGACGTTCTGTAATTGTTGTAGGACCACAATTGAAACTACACGAATGTGGATTACCTAAAAACATGGCTGCTGAGCTTTTCAAACCTTTCGTAATCAGAAAACTGATTGAAAGAGGTATTGTTAAAACAGTAAAATCAGCTAAGAAAATTGTTGATAGAAAAGATCCAGTTGTTTGGGATATTCTTGAAAATGTATTGAAAGGGCACCCGGTTCTATTGAACAGAGCTCCTACTTTGCACCGTCTTGGTATTCAAGCATTTCAACCTAAGTTGATTGAAGGAAAAGCGATTCAGTTACATCCATTAGTATGTACTGCATTTAATGCGGATTTTGATGGTGACCAAATGGCCGTTCACGTGCCTTTAGGACACAATGCTGTAATGGAAGCTTCAATGTTAATGCTTTCTTCACACAACATTTTGAACCCTGCAAATGGAGCACCGATTACTGTACCTTCTCAGGATATGGTATTGGGACTTTATTATGTAACCAAAGGAAGAAGGTCTACAGAAGATCATAAAGAACTTGGTGAAGGTGGAAGGTTCTACTCTGCAGAAGAAGTAATCATTGCGATCAATGAAGGAATGCTTTCTAAGCATGCTTACATCCATGTGAGAACAATGGTTCGTGAGAATGGTGAGCTAGTGCAAAAAGTCATAGAGACTGTTGCTGGTAGAGTTATTTTTAATGAGTCTGTTCCTGAGGAAGTTGGATACGTTGATGAATTATTAACGAAGAAGAAGCTTCAGCATATTATCGCTAATGTATTTAGCATTACCGGTATGGCAAGAACTGCAGAGTTTTTGGATGATATTAAGGAACTTGGTTTCATAAGTGCCTATAAAGGTGGCTTGTCAATGGGACTAAACGATATTCATATTCCTGATCATAAGGAAGAATTGGTGGATGGTGCTCAAAAAGAAGTGGATGCTGTATGGCAGAACTACTTAATGGGTCTTATCACTGATAATGAGAGATACAATCAAGTGATTGACATTTGGACAAGGGTTAATACTAAATTAACCAATGATCTTATGAATCAGATGGAAGAAGACCAAGCAGGTTTCAACTCCATCTATATGATGATGCACTCTGGAGCCAGGGGTTCAAGAGAGCAGATTCGTCAGCTTGGTGGAATGAGAGGTTTGATGGCAAAACCACAAAAGAACCTTGCAGGTTCGGTTGGAGCTATTATTGAAAACCCTATTCTTTCAAACTTTAAAGAAGGATTAGATGTACTTGAGTACTTTATCTCAACTCACGGTGCTCGTAAAGGATTGGCAGATACAGCCTTGAAAACAGCTGATGCTGGATACCTAACGAGACGACTTGTTGATGTTGCCCAAGATGCAGTTGTAAACGAAACGGATTGTGGTACATTAAGAGGGTTGACTGTTTCAGCGTTGAAAGACAATGAAGATGTTGTTGAGCCACTTTCTGAAAGAATTTTAGGTCGTGTGTCAGTTCATGATGTATTTGATCCTATCTCTGAAGAACTTATTGTAGCTGGTGGTGATGAAATCACACAAGTAATTGCTGATGCAATAGATGAAACAGCCATTGAGGATGTTGAAATCAGATCAGTGTTAACTTGTGAAACTAAAAGAGGAGTTTGTGCAAAATGTTACGGAAGAAACCTTTCTTCTAGCAAGATGGTACAGATGGGAGAAGCAGTTGGAGTAATTGCTGCACAATCTATTGGTGAGCCAGGGACACAGTTGACATTAAGAACTTTCCACGTTGGAGGTACAGCTTCAAACATTGCAGTTGATGCAACAGTTAAAGCTAAATTTGACGGTGTTATTGCTTTTGAAGAAGTAAGGTCATTGACAACTGTTAATGATGATAAAGAGAAAATGGAAGTGATTATGGGTAGAACTGGAGAAATTCAGATTCTTGATCCTAAGACTAAGAAAGTTTTAATTTCTAATCACGTGCCTTACGGTGCATTTCTTGAAGTGAAGGAAGGACAAAAAATTGCTAAAGGAGACCAGCTTTGTAAGTGGGATCCATATAATGCAGTTATCCTTTCTGAATTTGACGGAAAGATCGAATTCGATGCTATTGAAGAAGGCATTACTTATAAAGAAGAATCTGATGATCAAACTGGTCACAGAGAAAAAGTAATAACTGATACAAAAGATAAAACTAAGAACCCTGCCGTTATTGTTAACGCGAAGGATAATTCAAAGTCATATAATATTCCAGTAGGAGCTCACTTGGCTGTTGATGAAGGGGATAAAGTGAAAGTTGGTCAGCCAATTGCCAAGATTCCTAGAACAATGGGTAAGTCTCGTGATATTACAGGAGGTCTACCAAGAGTAACTGAGCTTTTCGAAGCAAGAAACCCATCTAACCCGGCCGTTGTGTCAGAAATTGATGGTGTTGTTACTTATGGTGGTATCAAACGTGGTAACAGAGAAATCTTTATTGAGTCTAAGAATGGTGTAAAGAAGAAGTACATGGTGCCTCTTTCAAAGCACATCTTGGTACAAGATCAAGATTTTGTTAGATCAGGATATTCATTATCTGATGGTGCAATTACACCAAATGATATTTTGAACATTCAAGGTCCGACTGCTGTTCAGGAATACTTAGTGAATGAAATTCAGGAAGTTTACCGTTTGCAAGGAGTGAAAATCAATGATAAACACATTGAGGTCATTGTTAAGCAAATGATGCAGAAAGTTGAGATCATGGAGTCTGGTGACACTAATTTCTTACCAGGACAGATTGTAGATAAATTCTTATTCAGAGAAGACAATGACGCCATTCTAGAAATGAAGGTTGTTGTTGAGCCTGGAGATTCTGAAAACTTGAAAGCTGGTCAGATTGTAACACCTCGTTTGTTACGTGATGAGAATTCTAGCTTAAGAAGAAAGGATATGAAGTTGGTAGAAGTAAGAGAGGCTGCGCCTTCTGTTTCTAAACCAAAACTTCAAGGAATTACTCAAGCATCTTTGGGAACTCAGAGTTTTATTTCTGCAGCATCATTCCAGGAAACTACTAAGGTGTTAAGTGAAGCTTCTATCAGAGGTAAAGCGGATCTTCTTAAAGGGTTGAAGGAAAATGTAATCGTAGGTCACTTAATCCCGGCTGGTACTGGATTAAGAAAGTACGAAGACTTGATCGTTGGAAACAAAGAAGAATACGAAAAGCTATTGGCCGCTAAAAGCGCTTATAGAGCAGAAGCTTCTGAGTCATCATCTGAAGAAGAAGAAGTAACATTTAGCTAATCATGGCAGAAAATAAGGAACAAAATCAAGGGCAATTGAATATTGAGCTTTCTGAAGAAGTAGCAGAAGGTCAATATGTAAACTTGGCAATGATTGCCCATTCAAATAGTGAATTCGTTATTGATTTCATTAAAATGATGCCGGGTGTTCCTAAAGCAAAAGTGAAATCAAGAATTGTGATTACACCAGAGCATGCTAAAAGATTGCTAACTGCCTTAAAGGATAATATAGACAAGTTTGAAAAAACTTTTGGCCCAGTTAAGCAAACTGATGAGCCACCAAGATTCCCGGTGAATTTTGGAGGCACAATTGGAGAAGCTTAATCTTCAAACATACCAATATTAAAAAGACGGCATTTGCCGTCTTTTTTTTTGTGGCATATGATTTTATTTTTAGTAACCTTTAGAAGAAAATATTGTATTATAAAATTAATTATTTATATTTAAATTAATAATTAGATTTTTTTGATAAGTTATTAGATTTTAATAATTGATTTCATGCGTGGAGATTGGCTTTGCGTTTTTTCGGAATTGGATAGGTGGATCTCAGCGCTCGTCAAAAGATGATACGATAATTTAAATTCAATAATTATGACTAAAAATCAAATAGTGAACACAAGTGTGGTCCTTTCTTTTCTAATTCTTTTTGTTGGGTGCGGGTCGGATAAAGTGCCTGAACCAGACATTGATATAAATAATTATGGGCTTAATACTTCGGAGAACAGATTAGCAGTTATTAGTGCT
>Ga0307985_10000309_pt1 | contig 29187 bp, 27 predicted proteins | sample EllFjometageno80_FD_203155 | JGI IMG/M metagenome (GOLD analysis project Ga0307985, IMG submission 203155) | Marine microbial communities from Ellis Fjord, Antarctic Ocean - #80 | ecosystem: Environmental > Aquatic > Marine > Unclassified | place: Southern Ocean | collected 2014-10-09 | reverse complement strand
ACTTGACTTTCTAATTATTCTTTAGACGTCAATCTAGTGTAATATTTCTTTATCGTTTGTGACTTTTTAAATCTATATCTATAACCATGTACTTTATGGTAACGACCCAATGTAGTTATAATTGAATATTATTAATCTATTTTATTGTAATAAAGGAAAGGTGGCTGAGTGGTCTAAAGCGCATCCCTGCTAAGGATGTGTGTCCTTGTGGCACCAAGGGTTCGAATCCCTTTCTTTCCGTTTTTCGCATTCTCTGGAACAAACTACTCGCCCAAAGGGGTGGACAAGGGACCCGTATTTTGAGACGAGTTTCTGCATAGAGTAGCACGAGTTTTCGTCTGTTTTCGCGTGATTAGCGAGCCTGTAGTTTAATGGTTAGAACAACCCGCTCATAACGGGTATGCTGCAGGTTCGAGTCCTGCCAGGCTTAGAATATTACTTTCGGTCTGTAAATCTTAAGTTTTTATGTCAAATTCTCTACATAAAGTCTCTGACTAGGTTTACATGACTATAGTAGCTCTTTACATAAATGAGACTTACTAGTTTATTTTTTCTCATTATATATCTGTTTTAATTAATTTATGGCAAACGCAACAAAAAACTATCACAGACATCCTTATCACATGGTTGATCCAAGCCCATGGCCTTTAGTAGCATCTTTTGGTGCTTTCTTAGCAACCTCAGGTGGAGTTATGTATATGCATGGCTACTCAGGAGGAGGGTTTAGTTTATTCACAGGACTTATGATTATCGTTTACTGTATGTATGTATGGTGGCGTGACATTGTTCGTGAAGCAACATTTGAAGGATGGCATACTAATATGGTTCAGTTAGGAATGAGATATGGAATGATTCTTTTCATTGTATCAGAAATCATGTTCTTCTTCGCATTCTTCTGGGCATTTTTTCAGTCAAGTCTTTGTCCAAGTCCAGAAATCGGGTCTGTTTGGCCTCCAAAAGGTATTGAGGTATTAGGTGCTTTCGAAGTACCTTTACTTAACACCATTATTCTATTGACATCAGGAGCATCATGTACATGGGCTCACCATGCAATAGTTGTTGGAGCTCGTCGTGAAGCTATTACAGCACTAATTATTACATTAGTTCTTGCTACAGCTTTCACAGGATTCCAGGTTTTTGAGTACGTTAACGCAACTTTCGGTATTTCTGACAGTGTTTACGGTTCTGCTTTCTTTATGGCGACCGGATTCCACGGATTTCACGTATTTATTGGAACATGTTTCCTAGCAATTTGTCTTATTAGACTTGTTCAGTACCACTTTTCAAAAGAGCATCACTTCGGTTTCGAAGCAGCTGCATGGTACTGGCACTTTGTTGATGTAGTGTGGTTATTCTTATTTGTAGCTGTTTACTGGTGGGGAGGGGCTTAAGGTAGGACACCGATTCAATGCAATCACCCACCTTTACTAACGCTGTAGTGGCATTTAACCCACTAGAGCAGTTCCAGATCGTTCCACTTATTTCTTTCAACATTGGGGCAGTAGATTTCTCATTTACAAACTCAGCACTTGCTGCTGTAGGAGCTTCTACTTTCTTCATCTTACTAGCAAGACTTGTTTTCCATACAGGTCAAGGTAGTATTGTTCCAAGCCGTTGGCAATCTCTATTAGAGATGCTTTATGACCTTGTTGCAGGTGTTCTTAGTGATAACGTAGGTACAAGAGGCCAAGCCTTTTTCCCTTTCGTTTTCTCTTTATTTGCTTTCTTATTAGTAGTTAACCTAATCGGTATGGTTCCTTACAGTTTCACAATTACAAGTCATATTATTGTAACATTAATGTTCTCATTAATGGTTTACATTGGTGTAACAACAATTATGATCCGTGAGCATGGATTCCACGCTCTATCTGTTTTCTTACCAGCAGGAGCGCCATTCGCATTATACCCTTTACTAATTGCTATTGAGCTTATTTCAAACGTTATGCGTATTATCTCACTTTCAGTGCGACTATTTGCTAACATGATGGCAGGACACATTCTTCTAAAGGTTCTATTAGGTTTCGCATGGACAATGATGATGGCAGGTGGAGTAATCTTCTTCCTTCATTTAATCCCAATGGGTGTAGTTTTTGTACTTCTATTCTTAGAAACAGCAGTTGCTGTAATTCAGGCATATGTTTTCGCAACATTAACTTGTATTTATCTAAATGAAGCACTAAACCTTCACTAATTTAATATTTAACTCTCTTGCAGCCTTTGGGCTGCTCGTTGAGCCCTTTAATCTATCGTTTGAAGGTTTCAATTTTTAGTACATAACAATTTATTTTCAAATGGAAAATTCTAAACAAATACATACTAATTTCGGTCAGTCTCTTGTAGACATGATGCCTCATTCAATACATTCAGCAGTGTCTGTAAATGATGAGTTAACTCTTTCTGTACCTGCTTCGTCTATTAAAGAAGTATTAGTTTTCTTACGTGACCATACAAGTTGTCAATTTAAAGTTTTAATTGATATTTGTGGTGTGGATTACCCAGAGCGTGACGCACGTTTTGATGTAGTTTATCATCTTCTAAGTGTGAAGTATAATTCGCGCATTAGAATTAAGGTAGCGGTAGATGAATTAACTCCTGTAGACTCTGTTGTTTCGATCTTTAGTTCTGCCGGTTGGTATGAGCGTGAAGTTTGGGATCTTTATGGAGTATTCTTCTCGAATCATCCTGATCTTAGAAGAATTCTAACTGACTACGGATTTGACGGTCACCCAATGCGAAGAGACTTCCCATTAACAGGACATACAGAGATCCGTTATGATGAAGCAGAAAAACGTATTGTAACAGAACCAGTAGAATTAGCGCAAGAATTCCGTGTGTTTGACTTTGCTAGTCCTTGGGACCAAAAAGTTGATCAAGTAGTTCTTGATAATCCTACAACAGATTCTAAGTAATTAGGTTACCCTTTACTTAGTCCGTTGTTCATATATAGAATACCATTATTAAAATGCCGTTAAGGCTATAAATACTCACATATAGAATTAGTTTATTATATATTTGTACACTCTTAGGAGAATAACATATCGCAATGCGCGTACGTCTTTCCAAATCCCCTATTCTTGATGTATTAAGCTCTCACCTCGTTGATTATCCTTCTCCTACTAACTTAGGATATCTTTGGGGAGTAGGTTCTAGTGCAGGATTATGCTTAGGTATCCAGATTGTTACTGGTATCTTTTTAGCAATGCACTATACTTGTCATGTTGACCTAGCTTTCGCTAGTGTTGAGCATATTATGCGTGATGTTAATAACGGATGGCTTATTCGTTATATCCACGCAAACGGTGCTTCTATGTTCTTTATTTGTATTTACGTTCACATGTTCAAGAACATTTATTACGGTTCTTACGCACACCCTCGTGCAGCACTTTGGTGCTCAGGGGTTGTTATTTTCTTAATTACTGTTTTAACAGCATTTTTAGGATATGTTCTTCCTTGGGGTCAAATGAGTCTATGGGGAGCAACAGTTATTACAAACCTTGTATCAGCAGTTCCTTTCATTGGAGTTTCTATTGTAGAGTGGCTTTGGGGAGGATTCTCTGTTGATAACGCGACACTGAACCGTTTCTTCAGTTTTCACTACTTATTCCCATTTTTAATTGCGGGATTAACTATTTCTCACCTTACTTTATTACACCAAGTAGGTAATAATAACCCATTAGGAGTTGATACAACAACTGATAAGATGCCATTTTACCCTTACTGTTATGTTAAGGACTTATTTGTTTTCTTATCTTTCTCTGTATTCTTCTCGGTAATGGTATTCTTCTACCCAAACGCTTTAGGACACCCGGATAACTATATCCCGGCTAACCCTCTAGTTACACCTGCACATATTGTTCCTGAGTGGTACCTACTTCCATTTTATGCTATCCTACGTTCAATTCCGGATAAGCTAGGAGGAGTTATTGCTATGGGAGGTGCTATTATCATTATGATGACAATTCCATTTACAAACAGTTCAGAAATTAGAAGTTCATACTTCCGTCCGCTTTATACAAAGCTGTTCTGGGTATTTGCTGCTGACTGTTTAATTCTAATGTGGATTGGTCAGAATGTTGTTGAGTCACCTTATGTTGAGATTGGTCAAGTTGCTACAGTAATTTATTTCGCATACTTTATTTTAGTAATTCCTTTCTTTGGTAAGTTTGAGTCGTACCTATTAAGAATGAAGTTAGACTAAATTGTTTATATGGGCCCATTTGGGCCCTAAACATACATATGGGCAGATGGCTGAGTGGTCAAAGGCACCTGACTGTAACTCAGGCGATTTAATCTTCGCAGGTTCAAATCCTGCTCTTCCCAGTTATAAATTTAGTGAGAGAGTAGAGCAGTTCGGTCAGCTCGTCAGGCTCATGACCTGAAGGTCGCAGGTTCGAATCCTGCCTCTCTCATTTAGTTATTTTTATTTATATAATATATTTATTAAAATTCTTACTTATATCCTCTATATGATTTTGTATCGTATTAGTATAGAAGATATATTAATTATATCAAAAACGAAGGATCTTAAAATATAGCTTGTTTTGCAAGCTATTTGTTTAGTAAGAAAAGTGTTTGACAATTTTTGTCACCAAATAATTCTTCGAATTTGATCCTGGTTCAGAGTAAACGCTGGTGGCGTGTTTTAGACATGCAAGTCGAATGTTTCTTCGGAAAACATGGCGCACGGGTGAGTAATGCTAAGAAATCTACCTTTCAGTCTGGGATAACCTGATGCTCCTTTATCCTCTGGGATTTAGGGCTAAGGGAATACCGGATATTAGTAAAGATTTATCGCTGTTAGATGATTCTTAGTCGGATTAGATAGTTGGTAGGGTAACGGCCTACCAAGTCAATGATCCGTAGCCGGTCTTAACGGACGTACGGCCACATCGGGACTGAGACACGGCCCGAGTTCCTTTGGGAAGCTGCAGTCAAGAATCTTGGACAATGCACGAAAGTGTGATCCAGCGACGCCACGTGGGTGAAGATGGCCAATTAGGTTGTAAAACCCTTTCACTAAGGAGAATAATGATGTTACTTAGAGAAGAAGTCCCGGCTAACTCCGTGCCAGCAGCCGCGGTAATACGGGGGGGACGAGTGTTACTCGGAATGATTAGGCGTAAAGGGTCCTTTAAGCGGTTTAATAAGTTAAAAGTTTTCTCATATGGGCCCAACCTGTATGTACTTTTGAAACTGTTAGACTTGAGTTTATCAGGAGATAGTAGAATTCATGGAGTAGGGGTAAAATCCAATAATCTCATGAGGAACACCAGTGGCGAAGGCGACTATCTAGGGTAAAACTGACGCTGTAAGACGAAGGTATGGGTATCAAATGGGATTAGAGACCCCAGTAGTCCATACAGTAAACGATGAGTGCTAAACATTCGGGCATAGATTTGTCTGGGTGTTACAGCTAACGCATTAAGCACTCCGCCTGGGGAGTACTATCGCAAGGTAGAAACTCAAAGGAATTGGCGGGGATTCATACAAGCGGTGGAACATGTGGTTTAATTCGACGATACGCGAAAAACCTTACCGATCCTTGACATCTATTGTTGTTTAATATGCAAATATTGATGTAAAAAATAGACAGGTGTTGCATGGCTGTCGTCAGCTCGTGTCGTGAGATGTTGGGTTAAGTCCTTTAACGAGCGCAACCTCTGTTCTTAGTTACTAACTTTAATTAAAGTGTACTCTAAGAAGACTGCTAACAAAGAGTTAGAGGAAGGTGGAGATGACGTCAAGTAATCATGGCCCTTATGGATCGGGCTACACACGTGTTACAATGGTAATGACAGCAAGAAGCGAAAGCGCGAGCTGGAGCAAATCTTTAAACATTATCTCAGTCCGGATTGTAGGCTGCAACTCGCCTACATGAAGTTGGAATCGCTAGTAATCGCGTATCAGCATGACGCGGTGAAATTGTTCCTGAATCTTGCACACACCGCCCGTCACATCCTGGGAATCGAAAGTACCTGAAGCTGTCGTCCTTAACCCGCAAGGGAGAGGCGCTGTTACGGTAATGTCTTTGACTGGGATGAAGTCGTAACAAGGTAGCCGTAGGGGAACCTGCGGCTGAAAGATAATATGAAATTAAGAAGATCCTTCCTATTTTTCATTAAGAATACATTTTTAGGCAGTTATTAATTGGGTCGTTAATTCGGCCCTTTAGGTAATTGTTTGATCTAAGGTATAAATAAGTTTAAATCCTATTATACCTTCTTCGTTTTAATCACTCTTTAGTTTAAAGGGGTGTATTAATTCATAGATTTAGCTAAAAAATTTAAAGTGTCTTTTAATTCTACTGTAAACTATTTTCTTAACTATGCATACCCAGTACAATGTGAGGCAGCAGAGCCCTGGCAATTAGGATTTCAAGATCCAGCAACACCAATTATGGAAGGTATTGTTAACCTTCACCACGATATTATGTTTGTTATTGTGGTAATTGGAGTTTTTGTCGGATACCTGATGGTTCGCGCTGTTCAGCTATTTAGCAAAGATGTACATCCTGAAGCAGACCGTGTAGTTCACGGAACAGCGCTAGAGATTTTCTGGACTGTAACACCTGCTTTTATTCTTCTAGTGATTGCCGTACCATCATTCGCACTATTATACTCAGTTGATGAAATTATTGAGCCTGCTATTACATTAAAAGCAGTAGGGCACCAGTGGTATTGGAGTTACGAGTTCTCTGACTACGCGACAGAAGAAGGAGAAACTATTAACTTTGATAGCTACATGGTAGCATCAGACGATCTTCCTAAAGGAGGACTTAGACTTTTAGAAGTTGACAACCGCGTAGTTCTTCCAGTAAGAACACACATCCGTATTATTTTAACAGCTGCGGACGTTCTTCACTGTTGGGGAATCCCATCTCTAGCTCTTAAGCTAGATGCTTGCCCAGGTCGTTTAAACCAAACATCAATGTTTATTAAGCGTGAGGGTGTATTCTACGGACAATGTAGTGAAATTTGCGGAGTAAACCACGGGTTCATGCCCATTTGTGTTGAAGCAGTTTCTCTAGATGATTATGTATCATGGGTTTCAAACAAGCTTGAAGAATTAGGAGACGAGTAATTCTTCTTTTTATCAGGAGAAAAGGGACTCGAACCCTTAACCTACGGCTTTGGAGACCGTTGCTCTGCCAATTGAGCTATTCTCCTTTGAATTATAAAGGTAAAATGTCTACTATCTTAAGCAATAGACTCTAGACTCATCGCCGCATTAATGCTTAGTTTTAAACTTAATTTTTCCTTATTGTTTATAAATGCATAGCGCAATTTATAATTGGTCATCAAGATGGCTTTTTTCAACAAACCATAAGGACATTGGTTCTCTATACTTTATTTTCGGTGGAATCTCAGCTGTAATGGGAACTACACTGTCAATGTTAATTCGTATTGAATTAGCACAACCGGGAGCACAAATTTTAATGGGAAACAACCAACTGTATAACGTTATTGTTACAGGGCACGCTTTCATTATGATTTTCTTCTTTGTTATGCCTACCATGATTGGAGGATTCGGTAACTGGTTCGTTCCGCTTATGTTAGGAGCTCCAGATATGGCTTTCCCAAGATTAAACAATATTAGTTTCTGGTTACTACCACCAGCACTTTTATTACTTCTTTCTTCTTCACTTGTTGAGGCAGGTGCAGGAACAGGATGGACAGTATACCCTCCATTGTCAAGTGTTCAAGCTCACTCTGGGCCGTCAGTTGACTTAGCTATTTTTAGTTTACACTTAGCTGGAGCATCATCTATCCTAGGAGCTGTTAACTTTATTACAACCATTATTAACATGCGTCCACCAGGAATGACAATGCATAAAATGCCGTTATTCGTATGGTCAGTTCTAATTACAGCAGTTCTACTGCTTCTTTCTCTACCGGTACTTGCAGGAGCTATTACAATGCTTCTTACAGACCGTAACTTCAACACAACATTCTTTGATCCAGCAGGAGGAGGAGATCCTATTCTTTACCAGCACCTGTTCTGGTTCTTTGGTCACCCAGAAGTTTATATCCTAATCTTACCAGGATTTGGTATTGTTAGTCATATCGTATCTGCATTTTCAAAGAAGCCTATTTTCGGTTACCTTGGAATGGTTTACGCTATGCTATCAATTGGAGTTCTAGGTTTCGTTGTGTGGGCACACCACATGTATACCGTAGGTCTAGATATCGATACAAGAGCATACTTCACAGCAGCTACAATGATTATTGCGGTTCCAACAGGAATTAAGGTATTCTCATGGCTAGCAACAATTTGGGGAGGTTCAATCGAAATGCATACACCTATGTTATGGACATTAGGATTTATTTTCTTATTCACAATTGGAGGACTTACAGGAATTATTTGTGCTAACTGTGGTATTGATATCGCACTTCACGATACATACTATGTTGTTGCACATTTCCACTATGTTCTTTCAATGGGAGCTGTATTCTCTATTTTTGCAGGATACTACTTCTGGTTAGGTAAAATTACTGGACTTCAGTACCCTGAGATTTTAGGAAAGATTCACTTCTGGTTAACATTTATTGGAGTTAACTTAACATTCTTCCCAATGCACTTCTTAGGACTAGCTGGAATGCCACGTCGTATTCCTGACTTCCCTGATGCATACGCTGGATGGAACTCAGTAGCTTCTTATGGATCATACTTATCTGCGTTTAGTGGAGCTTTCTTCTTCTATGTACTATTTGCTACATTTACAGAGGGAGAGAGAGTAGATTCAAACTACTGGGCTAAGACATTCGAAGACGAGAAGTCTGCCTAATCTTTAAAAATTTCTATCTACTCTTCGGAGTAGTATGCGGACGTAAGTTAATGGTAAACCACTTGGCTTCCAACCAAGAGACGGGAGTTCGATTCTCCCCGTCCGCAAGACATAAACATTTCCGCCTTAAATTTTAATTATGCCCACTTTCAATCAAATAGATAGAAGTCCAAGGCGTCCTAAACAGCGTTCTTCAAAAGTTCCTGGTTTAAATAAAGGTCCTCAACGTAAAGGTATTTGCCGTCAAGTGTTTACAAGAACACCTAAAAAGCCTAACTCAGCCCTACGTAAAGTAGCTAGAGTAGGTTTTCGTAATGGTTTACGAGTTACAGCATATATCCCAGGAGAAACACATAACCTTCAGCAGCACTCAGTAGTTCTGATTCGTGGAGGTCGTGCTCAAGATTTACCTGGAGTTCGTTATAAGGTTGTTCGTGGTAAGTTCGATGCTCATGGCTTAGCAAAACGCCGCCAAGCACGTTCTAAGTACGGTACTAAATTTATTTTCACCACAAAAGTGTAGCCTAAGGGGTACATAAGGAGATGTTTGCACAGAACAAAGTACCGCCCTGGTTTCGTCATATAAACAAGAAAAATAATGCTCGAACAAGAACATAGTCAAGAATACCTTAAAAAACGATTTGTTGCTGCGCTAATGCGTGGTGGTAAAAGGTCAACAGCCGAAAATATCTTTAGCGATGCTCTTGCTCTTCTTAAAGAACAAGGAGTAAAACCTCAAACAGTTTTTTTAGATGCTCTCAATCACTCCGCTCCTTTATTAGAAGTAGTAGGTAGAAAGCGTGGTCGTGCAAAGGTTTTAATACCACGACCAGTCTCTTCTAAAAAACGTTTAGGTTTAGCCTTAAAATGGATAGTGAGTGGTGCTCGTACAAGAACAGAATCGTGTATGAGTGAGCGTCTTGCTTATGAACTTTTAGCGCTATCTAAGGGCCAAGGAAACGCTATCCGAAAAAAGATGGCGTTACACCAATTAGCTTTTAAAAATAGAAACAATACTTCTTTAAGAGGTGTTCGTTAATATACAAAAAGACATACAAATGACATATATAAGGGGGAGTGGCTTAGTAGGTCTAGAGCACTAGCTTGTCACGCTAGGGGTCGCGGGTTCAAATCCCGTCTCTCCCGCCAAAACATACCCTAAATGGGTTTAAATTTAATATGACTTTATTTCACTTAGAATATACACCAATTTTCATTCTTATTGTTTTTGCTTTAGCGCTGGCTCTAATTATTTTTGGACTTTCTTATGCACTTGCAATTAGTGCAGGAGACCCAGAAAAACTATCACCTTATGAGTGTGGTTTTGAGCCGTTCGATGATGCGAGAAATACATTTGATATTCGTTTCTATTTAGTCGCAATTTTATTTATTCTATTCGATTTAGAGGCAACATTCTTATTCCCTTGGGCAGTAACACTAAGTAACTTAACAAACTTAGGGTTCTGGAGTATGTTTGACTTTATTTTTGAGTTAGTCATTGGATTTATTTACGCTTGGAAGATCGGTTCTTTAGAGTGGGAGTAATCTGATTTTACTTTTCTCTAATTCTCTAGTAGCTTAGTTCGGTAGAGCATGTGGCTGTTAACCACAGGGTCGTTGGTTCGAATCCAACCTAGGGAGTTTTTTAGTAGGCTGTGTAGTTTTTTCTATACCTTTAGAAGAGCTTAAAGGGTGACTAGCTCAGCTGGAAGAGCGTCTCGTTTACACCGAGAATGTCAGGGGTTCGAGTCCCTTGTCACTCATAATAATCACAAAACCGTTTCGATCTTGCGATTTAAAAAAACAACTAAATACTTTAATGGGAACCGTGTTGTTCAAACATATTTGTATATATACTTTTAATTAATAAAAAACCATGCCTCAATTAGATACTATTACCTATTTATCTCAGCTATTTTGGACATTCATCGTTTTTGCTGTATTCTACGTAATGATGGTAAACCATATCTTACCAGCAATTAGTACATCAATCAAGGTAAGAAAGAAGAAGTTAGCTTCAATTGGTTCACTTTCTTCAGACTTAGGAGACGAACAAATTGCTACAGTTTCTCAATTCGAAACTATCTTAGGAGCATCACTTGGAAGCTCTCGTGAGTCATTAGTTAAGGTTGTTGAAGAAAGTTCAGAGTGGCAATCAGAAAGCACAAAAACAGTTCTAACAGAGTCAGATGCTAACGCAACATACCTTAAAACACAAGGTTCAATCGTAGGACGCGTATCTTTAACAAATGCTCTAACTAAAGACGCTAACTGGGATGATAAAGCTTGGTAATTAATTAGGGGGTCTCCCTTAATTTTCGAAACTTTGATAGATATAACCTTTAATAATTTATTTATTTATTCTGTTGATTCAAATTTTCAATTAATCAGTGCGGGTGCATAGCTTAGCGGTAGAGCTTCTGGCTTTTAACCAGCAGGTCCTGAGTTCGAATCTCAGTGCGCTCATAATGACCACAAAACCGTTTCGATCTTGTGGTTTTAAACGATAACTAAATACTCTATGGGGAACCGTGTTATTTATACATATAAAAAGAATATTCAATGTTTTTAGCGAAATACCCCTCACTCATTATGCCTATTTGTATCGCAGTATTCGTAGTAGCACGACATATGTAGTCTACTGTTTGTTATGAATCTCTACCAATAAATTTACCTTGAAGCAATTTAAGGATATTTTAAACCTTCTTTATTTCTTTGTAACGTACGGCTTCACTTTTGTGAATCATCCACTGTAATAGCAGTCTGAGTTTAAATCTCAGTGCGTTCAGATGTTCTTTCGTCAGTCATTTCAATTGTCATTACACCTATCTGTACTATTGTCGTTCATATTATACATAAACTATTAAATTTTTTAATTATGATTATTCAAGCAGGTAAACTTATCGGAGCAGGAGCAGCAACAATTGCTGTAGGAGGAGCAGGAGCAGGAATTGGAACAGTTTTCGGAGCACTTGTTGTTGGTGTATCACGTAACCCATCACTTGAGCAGAGATTATTCCGTCTAACAATTCTTGGGTTCGCATTAACAGAAGCTATGGCTCTTTTCGCTCTAATGATGGCATTCCTAATTCTTTTCACTTTCTAATATATAAATAAGGGGGTTGTTAATTCGGCCCTTTTTAGTCATATTAAAATAAACATAATTTTAGTATTTCTGATAGAGATTAAAACTAACCACAAGTAAAACAAATGGACTTAGTAATTTTATTTAAATTAATGATAGCGTTATTCCTTATTCTAATCGGTCTATCCTAGATCTAATTATAAAACATTTCAATCTTTTTGTTCTGTAAATATCCCAAGGGGGGACGAATACGTCCCTTTATCTCAGGCAGAGCTGATGAGCTCAAACAACCAGAGAAATCCTGGTGGTCTTGGTAGGTCAAAATTAAATTTACCTTGCACTTTCTAATATATAAATAAGGTTGGTTATCCCCTCTTCTACTGTTAAAATGGGTGTTTTTGAATAAAACACCCCCCGGTAGATTGATGTATAATACCAGTCCCTTGTCTACCCCTTTGGGATCCTTTTAGGAGGGGCCTTATCACGCTCTAACTAGCTGAGGGAGTTACCTTTATACGTCTTTATCTCCTTAAACGGCAAAAGAAATCTCCAGTGTATCTTGTAGTGTATAAGAGAACTTGAGATATAATTCTAAGTTAAATGATACTTAGATAACGACTAAAATCATGAACGTTACTACATTTTTTGAAAACAACTTAAAAGTAATACTCCCTGAATTATTTTTACTCCTTGCAGTATCCACATTACTGCTAGTGGGAGTACAATACTCCACTTCTGGAAAGGACGGGTATCCTGTAGTAGTAAAACCTATTGCATGGATGTCAGCATTTAGTGCATTATTAGGTGTTCTTCTAGTACTAAATAACCCTTTTGAGAGTACACTTTTATTTAACAACCTTTTAGTTCACGACCCATTTACTAATTTAGTGAAAGCAGTTTTACTAGTGACAACAGCAGCATGTTTGCTTGTATCTTTTGAGTACATTAAAAACAACAAAGTGCATGCATTTGAGTTCTCATTATTAATGCTTTTCTCTATTGTAGGATCAATGGTAGTCGTTTCATCATACGACCTCCTTACTCTTTACCTAGGTATTGAAATGTCAAGTCTTTGTCTGTATGCTCTTGCAGCATTTACAAGAAGATCTGCTTTTTCAACAGAAGCTGGGCTAAAATACTTTATCCTAGGAGCCTTTGCATCCGGTATTCTTTTATTTGGTATCTCTTTAATTTACGGATTAACTGGTACTACTAACTTTGAAGACCTTGCAAAGATTCTCGTAGGAGCATACGAGTCAGACATTGTTGTACCCAACGGTTTAACCGTAGGTGTTATCTTTGTTGCAGCTGCACTTTTATTTAAATCAACAGCAGCTCCATTCCACATGTGGGCACCAGACGTTTACGAAGGAGCCCCTACTATCATTTCTACCTTTTTCGCTGTTGTACCTAAGATTGCTATTTTAGGACTATTTGTTAGATTATTTATGTACAGTTTCCATGATTTACTTGGAGCATGGCAACAAGTTATTATGATTTCTGCTGTATTATCTATGGTAGTAGCAGCCTTCACAGCATTAACACAACGTAAAATTAAGCGTTTCTTAGCTTATAGTTCTGTTGGGCATGTAGGGTATTTACTTATTGGTCTAGGTACAGGAACAGTAGAAGGAGTACAAGGATTACTTCTTTATACATTAATCTATGTAGTAATGACATTAAATGCTTGGACTTTCGTGTTATCGTCAGAATATAACGATAAAGAAGGAAGAGCTGTCTATTTTACAGATTTCATTGGTCTAGGTAAAACTAACCCACTATTGGCTATTACTTTCACATGTACATTACTCTCAATGGCTGGAGTTCCTCCATTAGCAGGATTCCTATCGAAGATGTATGTATTCTTTTCAGCAATGGAAGGAGGTATGTATCTTGTAGCGTTTATTGGTGTACTGACTAGTGTTGTAGGTGCCTTTTATTATTTAAGATTTATTAAGATCATGTATTTTGAAAAAGCAGGGTCTTTAACTTCATTTAAAGCAATGACAAGAGAACAATCTATTGTTCTAGGTGCAACCTTTCTATTTATTATCTCTTTATTCTTAGATCCTACACCTTTATTGCTTCTTACACATAAAATGGCGTTAACATTAGTGCTATAGATCCCATTTGGGATTTTGTCCGGGTAGCTCAGTTGGTAGAGCAAAGGACTGAAAATCCTTGGGTCAGCGGTTCAAGTCCGCTCTCGGACACATGCGTTCACAAACAAAGATTATTTTAGCAGGTCATGACAAAAAAGAATTACAAGCGACACATAAACAATTGGTATTAGTAGATCCTTCTATGAAGATGGTGAAATTACCAGTTAAAACTAAGCGCTTTACTGTTTTAAGATCACCCCATGTAAACAAAACTGCTCGTGAGCAATTTGAATTATTTACACACAAATGGGCTTTATTTACGACTTTGCCTCGTAATGTCTTAGAACGCTATTTAGAAAAACAGAAAATCCTTAGACAAAACCCGGGAGTATCTGTTAAGTTTAAATAGTTATAAACTAATAAATAACAGTCTTCTGGAGTGTAGCCAAGTGGTAAGGCATCCGTTTTTGGTACGGAAGACTCAAAGGTTCGAATCCTTTCACTCCAACGTGCCCGTAGCTCAGTTGGTAGAGCGTTCCGCTACGGACGGATAGGTCGAGAGTTCGAGTCTTTCCGGGCATAGTAAAGAATAAAATATATAAAGGTCTTGTAACTCAGTTGGTTAGAGTATACGCCTGATAAGCGTAAAGTCGGTGGTTCGAGTCCACCCAAGACCATGTAGGTGTAGCAGCACTAGCTAGATAATTAAGTTATTTAGAGGAAAGTCCGGACTTTATTTTTCAAAAGTTGCTGGTAAATAACCAGGAAGAGTAATCTTAGGGAAAGTTAATAGAAATTTTAAATGAAAAGTGAAAACCTGCCTATTAGCAATAATAGTGTTAGAATAAAACCCCAATTGAAGCAAGGTAAAAGATCGCCAAGAAGTTATATATAAGTATAACTCAAGATTAATTAGTGCAACTCATAAGAGTACAAAATTCGGCTTACAAACACATATTTTAGCGCTTATAGCTCAGTGGTAGAGCAATGGCCTTCTAAGCCATCGGTCAGTGGTTCAAATCCACTTAAGCGTACGATTCGTTTCTTTAAAGCGTCAATATAAGACATACAGCTATATCCCCCTTCTCTATAAAAAGTCCCTCCGAGTTTACTTTTAGAACCCATAGCACGGGTTTAAAAGTCTATTCCTATAGGGCTTCTATTATATTTTAGGTATCTTAAATAAGAACAGGTATCTAGAAATCCCGATTTAACTTTTATTCAATATGGCATTACAAAAGAGTCAATTAAAGAAAGAGCTGAAAAATTTTACAATGAATTTTGGACCTCAACACCCAGCTGCCCACGGGGTTCTTCGTTTAGTACTTGAATTAAACGGGGAGGTTGTTGAACGTGCAGATCCACATATCGGACTTCTACATAGAGGTACCGAAAAACTAATTGAGCATAAGACATATATTCAAGCTTTGCCTTATTTTGATCGTTTAGATTACGTTTCAATGATGGCACAGGAGCACGGTTTCTGTTTAGCAGTGGAGCGTTTACTAAAATGTGACGTTCCAATTCGTGCACAATACATTCGTACATTATTTAGTGAGCTTACACGTATTTTAAACCACCTACTTGCTGTAGGTTGCCATGCTATGGATGTAGGTGCAATTACTCCAATGCTTTGGAGTTTCGAAGAGCGTGAAAAACTAATGGAGTTTTACGAACGAGTGTCTGGAGCTCGTATGCACGCAGCATATTTTAGACCAGGAGGAGTTAGTCAAGACCTTCCATTAGGGATGCTAGAAGATATTTATACATTTGCAGAGCAATTCGCTAATCGTTTAGATGAAGTAGAAGAGCTATTAACCGATAACCGTATTTGGAAACAAAGATTAATTGATGTTGGAGTAGTTTCAGCAAAAGATGCTATGGATTGGGGATTCTCAGGAGTTCTTTTAAGAGGTTCAGGTATTCTTTGGGACTTACGTAAAACACAACCTTACGAGGTTTATGACAAAATGGAATTCGATATTCCAGTAGGTACAAACGGAGATTGCTATGATCGTTACCTTGTTCGTGTTGAAGAAATGCGTCAAAGTTTAAGTATTGTAAAGCAATGTCTAGACCAAATGCCTACAGGAGTCGTTAAAGTAGATGATGCTAAAATTACTCCTCCATCAAGAGCAGCAATGAAGCAATCTATGGAATCTCTAATTCACCACTTTAAGTTATTCACTGAAGGTGTAGTTGTACCTGAAGGAGAGACATATTCTTCAATCGAAGCTCCGAAGGGAGAGTTTGGAGTATACCTTGTTTCAAACGGAACAAGTCGACCATACCGTTGTCATATTCGTGCACCAGGATTCGCACACCTACAAGGACTTGACTTTATGGCACGTGGTCATCTAGTAGCTGATGTGGTTACCATTATTGGTACACAGGATATTGTTTTCGGAGAAGTTGACCGTTAAATAAATAACATGTTATCTAAAAATACAGAACAATTACAATGGACTACAGGGCGTTTGGATTCAAGCGCCTTTGTTCTGTTCATTCAATACTTCGACTATAATACTTCGGAATGGAATAGACTAAGAAGTTCGCTATTAGAGCAAGGATTTACCTTAAAAGTAATTAAGACCAGTAAACTTAAAAAAGCTCTGGAATCAACATCTTATGGGTCATTAAGTTCTGCTTTTAGTGGGCCAATGGCTATTGTATTCGCAAACGAAGAGATACCTTTCAGTTCTATTAAATCTACGATAGAACTATTTAAGAAGGAGACCAAAGTCCAAATTGTAGGTGGTGTTTATAATAAAGCTGCTCTTTTTCCATCAAAAGTGGAAGAATTAGCAACACTACCAAGTCAAGAGGAGATGTTTCTAGAAGGAATTGGTTATTTACAAATGGCTTCAGGTTTAGGACTTGTCCAATTTATGGATCAAGCATTATCTTCTCCTGTTAATATTTTAAACCAAACTCCTCAGGGGTTAGTCTCTTCACTTGGTCAGATAGAATCATCTAAATAATTAATTTATTCGATTATGTTACGACCTAAACAAACAAAATTTAAGAAATTCAGAAAAATTAGAATCAAGCGTATCGAGCACAGACAAACTAGCCTTGAGTTTGGTTCTTTTGGTCTTAGGACTTTAGAAGGAGGCCAGATTTCTTCAAAACAAATTGAAGCTGTACGTCGTGTGATTACACGTAAACTAAAACGAACAGGTAAGTTATGGATTAGAATTTTTCCTAACACACCTGTAACTAAAAAACCTATTGAAGTCCGTATGGGTAAGGGTAAAGGTGCTGTCGACCATTGGGTAGCAGTAGTTAAACCTGGGACCATTATTTATGAAATAGGAGAAGCAAAAGAAAACCTGGCTAAAGTCGCTCTAATGTCCGGGGCTAAACAATTATCTATGAGATGTAATTTTGTTAAACGCTCCTAATATTTTCGGCTAGATAGCATAGTGGTAATGCACGGGATTGCAAATCCTTTGACGCCGGTTCAATTCCGGCTCTGGCTTCTTCATTCGGAATGTGGCGCAGCCCGGTAGCGCATCTGCTTTGGGAGTAGAGGGTCGCGTGTTCGAATCACGCCATTCCGAATAGGTATATCTTTAAAATACCAAGAAGGGTTAACTATCTAAAAACTAATGTTTGAATCAATTTTATTCTATTTATTCGGTGCTATAACCTTATTGTCAGCTATTATGGTTATTAGCTCTAGAAACCCTGTACATAGTGTTCTTTTCTTAATTTTAGCATTTTGTGGTTCATCTGGACTACTCATCTTAATTGAAGCAGAATTTATGGCAATGATCTTTATCGTAGTCTACGTTGGAGCTATTGCCGTTCTATTCCTATTCGTTGTTATGATGCTAAATATTAAAATCTCTGAGGTGATTGATGAAATCTACCAGTATCTTCCAGTAGGAGGACTTATTGGTATTATCTTTCTTCTAGAGGTTTTCATTATTGTGGATAATGATTTTGTACCACTGCTATCCAATGGAAGTGAGGCCTCTGCTTACGTAGACTGGTCCACTCAAATTGATAACGTAACTAACCTAAGTAGCTTAGGTCAAGTTCTTTATACACACTATGCAATTACCTTCCTTATGGCTGGTATTATCTTATTAGTGGCTATGATCGGAGCAATTGTTCTGACGATGCAAATTAGAACTACAGTTCGTCGTCAACATATCTTCCAACAGGTTTCTCGTGATGCAGATAACGCAATTTATCTTGTATCATCAAGCCTATAATTTCTGACATGTCTTACTATAAGCCCCTTTCGTCTAGTGGTTAGGACACTGCCTTTTCGAGGCAATGACACGAGTTCGAATCTCGTAAGGGGTAAAATATGTCAACCGGAGTACTTCTCCGCTCTATGAAAATTCAGAATTACATTTGCTCGCGTGGTGAAATTGGTAAACACGTCAGACTTAAAATCTGATGGACTATGTCCTTGTCGGTTCAAGTCCGACCGCGAGTACCACTGTATTCAGTATGGTGTAACTAAATATTTAAATGTTTATTATAAGATATGGAACGTTCTAATAAAATAACAGTTACTGTTGATGGAATCGACGTTCTTGTGGAGAATGGGTCAAGTGTTTTACAAGCTTGTGAACAAGTTGGTATTGAAATCCCCCGTTTTTGTTTCCATGAGCGTCTATTAATTGCAGGAAATTGCCGTATGTGTCTTGTTGAGATCGAAAAGTCGCCGAAGCCTCAAGCTTCATGTGCCATCCCTGTTGGGCCTGGTATGAAAATTTTTACTGATACACCACTTGTTAAAAAAGCCCGTGAAGGTGTATTAGAATTCCTTCTACTAAACCACCCTCTAGATTGCCCTATTTGTGATCAAGGAGGTGAGTGTGATTTACAGGATCAAGCTATGATCTTTGGTAGTGATAGAAGTCGCTTTTTCCACCGTAAACGTGGAGTAGAGGATAAAAACTTAGGTCCTCTTGTGAAAACAATTATGACCAGATGTATTCACTGTACTCGTTGTGTTCGATTTGCAACAGAGGTTGCTGGAGTTGAAGTATTAGGTACTACTTCTCGTGGTATTGATACTGAGATTGGGACTTATGTAGAGAAAATGTTTGACTCTGAGTTATCAGGAAATATTATTGATTTATGCCCAGTAGGAGCATTAACATCGAAGCCGTATGCTTTCACCTCTCGTCCATGGGAATTACGCCTTACAGAGAGTGTAGATGTTATGGATTCAGTTGGAAGTAATATTCGTGTGGATACTCGTGGAACCGAGATTATGCGTATTATCCCACGTCTTAATGAAGAAATTAACGAAGAGTGGATTTCCGATAAAACACGTTTCTCTTATGATGGGTTAAAAAGACAACGCCTTACAAAGCCTATGATTAGAAACGAAAAAGGAAATTTTGACTCTGTTGAGTGGTTAGAAGCTTTTGAATTTATCAAAAAGAATGTAAAAGGACAAGGATCTGTAGATCCTAGTCAAGTAGTTGGTGTTGTAGGAGGACTAGTTGATGTAGAAACTGTATTTACTTTAAAGAAGTTTTTATCACAACAAGGATCATCTACAGTTATTTCAGAATTCGGGGGAGGAAAAGATTTACAACAAGATTTCCTTACAAACCACACTTTTAACTCGTCTATTCAAGGAATTGAAGAATCGGACTTATTAGTATTAGTGGGAACAAACCCAAGAAAAGAAGCCGCTATTATTAACGCACGTATTAGAAAGCGTTCATTAAAAGGTAATTTCAGCACAGTTTACTTAGGACCTGACTTAGATACCACTACACAGTTTGGTTTAAACTATCCTGTGGAGCATTTAGGTAAAACAGCAGAGACTCTTTCTTTAATCGCTTCAGGTAAGCATTCTCTATGTGCTACATTAGCACAAGCAAAGAATCCTATCATTATCGTAGGTTCTAACGTATTATCTCGTACAGACTCTGTTGCCTTAATGGGAATGTTATCTACAATTGATGCAAACCTTAACGTAGTACGTGGATCAAAAGGATCTTATATTAGTATGATTCAACCTAGTGCAGCCCAGTATGGAGCAGCACAGTTAGGGTTAGATACTTTCCGACCTTCTTTTAACGACACACCATTAAAATTCTTATACTGTGTTGGTGTAGAAGATCTAAGTGAGTTTAACTTAGACGATGATAACTTTATTGTTTATCAAGGTCACCACGGAAACGAAGATGTAGCACTTTATGCCGACGTAATTTTACCGGGAGCTGCATATACTGAAAAGGATGCTTTATTCTTTAATACAGAAGGTAGACCACAGAGCACAAAACGTGCACTAACACCTCCAGGATATGCACGCGAGGATTGGAAAATTATTAGCGCGCTATCTGAGTATATTCATGGAACTTCTCAGTATTCATCAAGAAGTGACCTGTTAGATGCTATGGGAGATAAAATTCCTGGGATTAAGTCTTTAGGACAAATTCCGGCTCTAAGCTCATTAAGACAAAGTAACTCTACTGAGAGTGTAAGTAGCTACATTGGGGACGAGTATTTATACTCATCAGTGCCTAACTTCTACTTTACTTGTGCTGTAACAAAGGCATCAAGTACTATGGCTAAATGTGTCGAGCTCTTTACACAAGACCTTAACGGCGTTAAACCTGGCCAGCACGGGTAAATAAAAAATTATTAAAATGTTTATTCTTATTACTGTAATTAAATCTTTATTAATCGCACTGCCTTTAATTATCGCAGTTGCGTATTTTACTTTAGTGGAGCGTAAAATTATGGCTGGTATTCAGCGTCGCCGAGGTCCTGATGTTGTAGGAGCTTGGGGATTGATTCAGCCTTTTGCGGATGCTGCTAAGTTAATCTTAAAAGAAACAATTCTACCGAGTACAGCAAACACAGTTCTCTTTGTTATTGCACCTATCTTATCCTTTATGTTAAGTTTAGTAGGATGGGCTGTAATTCCGTTTGGAGAAACTTTCGTGTTAGCTGATATTAACGTAGGTGTTCTTTATCTATTTGCTATTTCTTCTTTAGGAGTATATGGTATTATTATGTCAGGATGGGCAAGTAACTCGAAGTACGCCTTTTTAGGAGGACTTCGTTCAGCTGCTCAGATGGTTTCGTATGAAGTATCTATTGGATTTATTCTAATTGGTGTTATTCTTTGTGCAGGTTCAACAAACCTAAGTAGTATTGTAATGTCACAGAGCACAGTATGGTACGGTTTACCTTTATTCCCACTATTCTTTATGTTCTTCATTTCTGCGTTAGCAGAAACAAACAGACACCCTTTCGACTTACCCGAGGCAGAAGCAGAACTTGTTGCGGGTTATAATGTTGAGTACTCTGCAGCAGGATTTGCTCTATTCTTCCTTGGTGAGTATGCTAATATGATTATGATGTCAAGTATCACTACCATTATGTTCTTAGGTGGGTGGTTACCTATTGTAGACGTATTACCGATCAACCTTATTCCTGGACCAGTTTGGTTCGGGCTAAAAGTGTGTTTCTTTGTAGCGTTATTCGTTTGGGCGCGAGCAGCGTACCCTCGTTATCGTTATGACCAACTTATGAGACTTGGATGGAAGGTATTCTTACCTCTATCACTGGGTTGGGTGCTATTCATTGCTGGGATTCTTATTGGATTTAACTGGCTTCCTTTCATTATTTAAACTAAAAAAGTACAATGGCTCTCGGCTTATTAAAATATCTAAATATTGCCATTACCCTTTACCTTCTTGGTATTTGGGGTATTGTTTTAAATAGAAAGAATATCATTATCCTTTTAATGTCAATTGAGTTAATGTTACTTTCTATCAACTTAAATTTCGTTACTTTCTCTGTTTTCCTTGACGATCTTGTAGGTCAAGTATTTGCTCTATTCGTTCTTACAGTTGCAGCAGCAGAATCTGCTATTGGATTAGCTATTCTAGTAGCTTACTATCGAGTACGTAATACCATTGCTGTAGAAGATGTAAGTATGTTACGTTCATAATACGTATCTACTCACTTATAAGGGCTCTCTATTGAGGGCCCATCAAGTCATTCAATTTAAATAATATGATTCAGTCCGGTACTATTCTTAATGTAGCAGATAATTCAGGAGCGAAGAGAATTAATTGTATTAGTGTTCTTGGAGGCTATAAAAAAGCGACCGCAGGTATTGGTGATGTTATTGTGGCTTCTGTCAGAGAAGTAAAACGACAAGGAAAAGGTCAAGTATCAAAGGTACAAAAAGGCCAAGTGGTCCGTTGTGTTATTATTCGTACAAAGAAGGAGAAACAAGTTTCTTCTGGATTCTCACACGCATCTTCAGAAAACGCTGCTGTGCTTATCGACGCTACTAGTAAGAATCCTATCGGTACACGTATTCTAGGGCCTGTAACAGACGTTCTTAAGAAATCAGGTTTCGGTAGAATTGTCAACATGTCCTCACGTTCTGCATTCTAAGACAAAAATGAGTCGTTTAGAACAACACTACAAAAATACTTTAACAAAGGAGTTGGTAGAAGCTTTCCAGTACGAGAATACTTCTCAATTGCCTTCTGTTGAAAAGATCGTGGTTAACTGCGGTCTTAAGTCTATTAATTTTAACGATAAACTCGTTCACCCCATTTTACTAGCGTTAGAGAGTCTTACAGGTCAAAGACCTAAGATTACACGTTCTACAAAGGACAACGCTAACTTAAAAATACGTTCAGGCATGATTTCAGGAGTAAAGGTAACTCTTAGGGGAACAAAAATGTTTCTCTTTTTAGACCAGTTGATTCTAACCATATTACCTAGAATTGACTATTTTGGTGGTTTTTCTGTGCAAAGCCTCTCTAAAGAAGGCCATTTTAGTCTTAGAATACAGAACCCCCAAGATTCCTTACTTCTTGAGTCAGAGTTTGAGAAATTTCAAACATTAGGCCCTATAGATATTACAATTGTCTTAAAAAACTCAAGTTATGAAGAGAGTTTATTCCTACTTACTGGTCTTCAAGTACCAATCAGTTAAACTTGTGGCGGGGTAGCTCAGTTGGTAGAGCAACGGAATCATAATCCGTGGGTCATGGGTTCGATTCCCTTCTCCGCTAGTACTTATCAGTTCTAAAGTACCAAAAGAATCAGAGTTCGCGATGGATAAATCTCTCGACCCTGAATTAATATATGGCTTAACTGATAATTCAAGTGAAATTGCAAACATATTAAGCAGACTCACTCAGATCTAACAGTTTATTTTTAGAATCCTTAAAGTGGAGCCAATACCAGCTTATCGGTGAGCTCCACTAAGGTTTTCTCTTCCTTAGCTGGCCGGGGAGTTAGTAGGACTTCCCTTAAAAGGATCCCAAAGGGGTAGACAAGGGGCTGGTATTATACATCAATCTACCGGGGGGTGTTTTATTCAAAAACACCCATTTTTAAAATAAACCCGTAAGATTTGTCTCTTATTTTTTTAGCCCGTTCACTAAAATACCCTGTAAATCTGTAGTGCTCCACAAAACAATAGGAAGGAGTACTGTAACATAATTGCCCATATTAAGATCACTCCCTGGAACTCTGAGAATGCTATCAGCAAAGGTTAAAGCCCCCATTCCAAATATTGCGTTGATAGGGTGAAACATCTTCGTCGGAGTCTCTGTAGTGACTTTAATTAACTTATCATTAGCTGAGGTACCATGTTGGGGAGGAATTGAATCAGCTAAGTCTTGTAAACCATACGGACTAAGATTGCAAAATTGATGCTCATCGTTTACTGGCAAATGTACAAGAACGATCTTAGTTTCTTTGAAGGAAAAGAGCAAATTGTCAAGGAAATTGGGTTTACTAGGTGAACCTTACTATCCAGGAGTTGTAATTCTTCTGGAGTAATAAGACGTTGTTCGTAAGTAATTTCTGCTTCTTTTATGATACTGAGTTCTTCAATACAAGTAATAGTGGACACGCCCCCTAAAGAAAAAGACGAGACTCCCTATTACAGCAACAGTTGCGATAAGAATTTTCATTTAATTTAAAATTAACTTTGTACTATCAGAATAACTGATAAAATGACATCTAAACCTTTTATTTAAATATAGAAAGGGCTGAATTAACAGCCCCCTAATTTAATAAATTACAAAACAAAAAAATTATAATATTTTAGTACTCGTTAGCTAAACATGTCACCACGCTTACACATCGAGCCTATCAACGTAATGTTCTTTTACGTATTTAAGAAAAATGTCTTGAGGCCAGCTTCCCGCTTAGATGCTTTCAGCGGTTATCCTTGGTCGACGTAGCTACTCGGCAATGCTCTTGGCAGAACAACCGATACACCATAGGTCAATACTTTCCGGTCCTCTCGTACTAAGAAAGCCTCCTCTCAATTTTCTTACGTATACAGTAGATAGAAACCAAACTGTCTCACGACGTTCTAAACCCAATTCACGTACCACTTTAATCGGCGAACAGCCGAACCCTTGGAACCTTCTCCAGCTCCAGGATGTGATGAATCGACATCGCTTCTTTTAATTGTCTTTATTCTCTTCTGTTTCTGTATTCGATAAAAGATCTTGAACTTTTGATTTTAAAAAGCTAGTTTTTACATTAACCGGTTTCTTGGTATAATGCATATCTACAACCTCATTAATATTAATGTTTGATGTATAACGAGGACTATAACTCTGGAAGGGTCCACCTTTAGGATCAAAGTGAACTCTGCTATCTAGTTGCCAAGTCGAGTTTATATCGTTATTAATCGCATCTCTTAATGATGGGGATATTGCATTAGAAACCTTAGAACAGATAACATTGTCCTGTGAAATTTGTTTAACATATTTCTTTGGAAATACGTGTGGTGGTAAACCTTTCTCATTTACGTCTAAACCGAGACCAAACATTTCGCTAGGCAATTCTTTATGACCATTGGCTAACCATCGTTCTCGTTTATTTGTAGATGTAATGATTCCTTTAACGGTATCTAAAGGTTCCTTATTCGTATCGAATTTACCCAGACGACCTTTAGGGTCACTAGCCGGGAACCAATAATCATAATCTAAACCTCGAGTCTCTGCTTGTCGTTGTTCAACTACCTGTTTATACTCATCGGAAGCATATAAAACTGGATGAAATTCATCAGGTAATGAAGATACAAGTAGATTAACTAGTTTTTCACGTGACTCTCCCACTACATAAAGTAACTGGGTGTATCTGTTCTGTTGGTTGTAACTATAAACCTCGTGACTATTATCGTACTCACGAGTAAGATCAATACCGAACTTATCAGAAAAAATTTTAATTAGCTGCCCGTAATAATGAAGATGCTTTAATCTAAAACTATAAGATGCCCAATACTTTGTATTATCGACGGATTTTGGATCAAAAAACCCTCTGTCTAAAAATAAGTAAGCTGCTGCCCGTGAAGTTAACATAGAGTTAATCTCACTAGGAACACGTTTTACTATTTTAGGCTTAGAAGTAGGCTTTCTGTTAGTTTTAAGAAATGCAGTCTCCATGAAGAATTGGTCCCTGTAATATGAAAGTGACGGATGATCGTATATCTCAAAATACATGGAAACTTTTCCTTTTTTATAACGTATTTGATTAATCTTTACTCCGGCACGTTTACGTCGTCCTCTTCGTCTCTTTTCTTTATAAGACTTTTCATCTAATACTGGTGCTGCGATTGCCCATTTATCGAATAGGGTATAAAGATGCAATAAATAATCTTTCTGCTTTAGACTAACATCAAATCTCACACGGTTATTCTTCTTAGAAGAAAAAGTAGCAATTTTACCTAAAAATGAAGCTGTTAAAACGTCTTTTTGGTGTGATGTTAATTTTAATGAGCGTATATGCTCTTCTAGTAACTTGCCTCTCATTGGCTCCTTTATAGGAAATGTAGGTATATCATGTCCAAATGGAGTTGCTGCTGTTTCACTAGATGCTAAAATCAGAGGACTATTATGTAATTGACCTTCAAGATGACCCTTGTACGTAACGGTAGGTCGGGTATCTACTCCCATAGGAGGATGTTCAATCTGATAAAATTTTTTATTATTCGACATTTTAAATAATTTGGTTATATATTTTAAAAACTAATAGTTGCCCATTAGATAAGACTATATCATCTTCCTTAAAGCAGGAAGTCCAGCGTGTAGTCGTTGAAGGATCTACTTTCAGTGACTTCGTAAATTAATACAAAATTTGAGTTGGTTCCTTGCGGATTATCTGTAAATAACTTGTAGATACAGATGTTCCCGCATATAGCTGGATGCATTCTCTAGAAATTTCTTTCTAAAAGCCCCGATGTATTTGAGGTGCCAAACAACCCCATCGATATGGGCTCTAAAGGGTTATTAGCCTGTTATCCCCGGCGTACCTTTTATCCGTTGAGCGATAGTCCTTCCACAAGGAACTACCGGATCACTATAACCGACTTTCGTCTCTGCTCGACATGTCTGTCTCGCAGTCAGGCAAACATATGCTATTGCGCTCTACAGTTGATAAAAACCAACTTGAGTTTACCATTGCGCGCCTCCGTTACTCTTTAGGAGGCGACCGCCCCAGTCAAACTACCATCCATACTCGGTCCTCACTATTGATTGGCAATAGTTGAGTGAGTCGCAAAATCTAACAAGAGTGGTATTTCAAGGATGCCTCCACAAAACCTAGCGGCTTTGCTTCACAGGCTCCCACCTATCCTATACATGTTAGTAAAGCGTACAAAGTAAAGTTGTAGTCAAGGTGCACGGGGTCTTCTCGTCTAGCTGTATAAAGTCCGCATCTTCACGGACAATTCAATTTCACTGGGTCTACGTTGGAGACAGCGGGGGAGTCGTTACGCCATTCATGCAGGCCACCAATTAAATGGCAAGGAATTTCGCTACCTTAGGACCGTCAGAGTTACGGCCGCCGTTTACTGGGGCTTAGATTCGGTGCGATCACACCTCCTGTTCACCTTCCAGCACCGGGCAGGCGTCAGACCCTATACTTCGTCTTACGACTTTGCAGAGTCCTGTGTTTTTATTAAACAGTCGCTCCCCCCGATTTTGTGTCACTGACCAAAGATTTCTCTGAGATCAGTACCCCTTCTCCCGAAGTTACGAGGTCATTTTGCCGAGTTCCTTCAACGTAGTTCTCCCAAGCGCCTGAGTCTACTCGACTCACCCACCTGTGTCGGTTTAGGGTACGGTCTATTTATCTTGACTTTTTCTTGGAAACACCTCGCAGCAATTAAAATCCATTAATTAATCACCACTTACATGCTTCGTCGTACTAAGAAAGGACATTGAATCATAAGTTCAATTATTCCCATCGGCTACAGCTCACGCTTTGACCTTAGGGACCGTCTTACTGTGCGAAGTTTACCTTTACACACAAACCCTTGGGCTTACGGCGATAATGTTTCTAGACATTATTTATCGTTACTCATGTCAGCATTCTCACTTCTGATACCTCCAGCTTATCTAACGACAAACTTTCTCGGGCTTACAGAACGTTCCGCTACGCCGTAATATTAATTACAGTCGCCGCTTCGGTAGATTTCTTAAGTCTCTGTACATCGTCGGCGCTAAACGGCTAGACCAGTGAGCTATTACGCTTTCTTTAAAGGATGGCTGCCTCCAAGCCCACCTCCTGGTTGTTTTAACTGTTTAACTTCCTTCCTCACTGAGAAATCATTTAAAGACCTTAGCGTTCGATCAGGGCTGTTTCCCTCTCGACCCTGGACCTTAGCGCCCAAAGTCTGACTGCCGGAGTCTGTTGTCCGTATTCGGAGTTTCTTTGTAGTTGGTAGAGGCAATGCCCCCCCGAGTACAACGAGTGCTCTACCCCAGACTTTTTTTACGACTCCGACGCTATACCTAAATATATTTCGCGGAAAACCAGCTATATCCAAGTTTGATTGGCCTTTCACCCCTACCCACAAGTCATCCAAGTATTATGCAACATACACTGGTTCGATCCTCCATTACCGTTTAAAGTAACTTCAATCTGCTCATGGGTAGATCACTTGGTTTCGGGTATTATTCATTTAACTATATAACATTACTGCTATAATACGCTCTTTTGAACTCGCTTTCGCTTCGCCTACGTTTATAACTTAAGCTTGCTAAATAAATAAAGTTGCTGACCCATTATACAAAAGGTACCTAGTCACTTATATGTAAAGCTCCTAGTGGATGTATGCATTAGGTTTCGGGTTCTTTGAAATCTCTCACAGATACTTTTCACCTTTCCCTCACGGTACTTGTTCACTATCGGTCATTTGAATATTTTTAGGCTTGGAAGGTGGGCCTCCCATTTTCAGACAGAATTTCACGTGTTCCGCCCTACTCTAACGATAAAATCAGATTAACATCCTACGGGGCTATTACCCTTTGCAGCAAGATATTCAAAACTTTTATATGTCAATTTGATTTATCGGAATCTTCTAAATTCGGCCTATCTCCGCGTTCGCTCGCCACTACTAACGGAATCTCGGTTGATTTCTTTTATACTGGCTAATTAGATGTTTCAGTTCACCAGCTTTAATTACTTAAAAAGTAACTTTCATTATGAAACGGTTTCCCGATCGGAGACCTGCATATTACGGCGTCTCTTGGCTAAATGCAGATTATCGCAATTGTGTACGTCCTTTATTTTATTCAAATGCCTAGGCGTCCCCCTAATGCATTGAGTCTTTTTGCTTGTATATAGATATGTCTATGTAGTTATGCTTATAGCTCTATAGCCATATAGATCGGTACTCCGACTTGGTTTTAATTCAAATCAGATATGAATGTATTTCACTATACAACTAAACTAAACATTACTAGCCGATATCTTAAGCTATTAGCAAAAGATACGGGCTATTTATAAAATTCTCTAACCAATTTTAAATTAATCTTACTTCTATACGGAATATCATTTTGATGCGGGTTTTCTATAACCATAGCTGTTAAAGTACGGAAATCAAACTCAACATATCTCGGTAGAGGCACAGGAAGTTTAATACTCAGATCCTGTAAATTACTCTTATTTGATGATCTTGATAGTTTATTTCTTTCAATTCTTAGCTTTAGGCGGTTATTGAATGAAGTATATATCGATTTCCAAACATTTTCATTAGGTGAAACAAAGTCACCTACATTTACGATGTAACTTGGAGATCTAATAACTTTACCGTTAATCTTAAAAGATCCATGGAGAACATCTTGTCGTGCTTTAAAGATAGTTTTAGCAAAACCAATACGGTAAATGAAAGCGTCAAAACGTCTATCAAGTAATCCTTTAAAACTTTGGTTACTCTTAGAATAACCAAA
>Ga0307985_10000305_pt1 | contig 29320 bp, 26 predicted proteins | sample EllFjometageno80_FD_203155 | JGI IMG/M metagenome (GOLD analysis project Ga0307985, IMG submission 203155) | Marine microbial communities from Ellis Fjord, Antarctic Ocean - #80 | ecosystem: Environmental > Aquatic > Marine > Unclassified | place: Southern Ocean | collected 2014-10-09 | reverse complement strand
CTCCCCTCCCCTAACTCCCCCCCCCACCAGGACTGCTTCATATCAACTGACAGCGGGAAGAACCAGAGCCTGTACATCGTTCTTGAGTGGGCGGGGAACGGTGACTTGAAGAACATCATTACCAAAGCTCGCACTGCGAAGGAGTACCTGTCCGAGAGCGTCATCTGGACGTACTTCTCGCAATGCACCGAGGCGGTGCTGCATATGCACCAGAACAGAATTATCCACCGGGATATCAAGCCGAGCAACATTCTCATCATGTCCAACGGCACGCTGAAGCTCGGAGATCTTGGGCTGGGGCGATATTTGGGGTACGAGAGTCTGCTGGCGTTCTCGCAGGTCGGGACGCCTCTGTACATGAGTCCGGAAGTATTGAGAGGCGAAGGTGAGTCGCAAACAAACGGCGCGGAAGACAGCGTGTGTGTGCTCCTCCTCCCCTCTGTGTTCACATATCGTGCGTTGTTCACACCACCTCTGCGCGCTCAGGACACGACTTCGGTAGCGACATTTGGAGCCTGGGCTGCTTGCTGTACGAGATCACCATGCTGCGCACGCCGTTCCAGCAGAAGGGCTTGACGATGGACAAGTTGTTCCTGAAGATAGTCAGGGGCGAGTTCCCGCCGATCCCCGAACCGTTCAGCTTGAAGCTAAGGCAGATGTGCAACGACTGCATTATGGTCGAGCCGAAGGAGAGACCGGCTATCGAGAGGGTGGCGAGCGCGGCGCTGCTCAACAGAACGAGCGCGAGTTTGCTGAGCAGCGGGGGCAGTTTGGAGAGCTGCGAGGGCGATCTGGAGGAGAGCAGCAACACGTTGGACGAGACCACTAGCCTCTCGAACAACCACGACGAGTCGGAGTGCTCGTCGGACGACTCGCACGAGTTCTCGCCGGACGTGATCTCCCGGCCTCAGCACGCGCTGCCGGGAATTCAGGTGACGCCGTTGCCGCTGCCGTTGCTGAAGGGGAACCGGGCGGCTGGCACGAGGGAAAGCGGGAGGAGGGTGAGCTTCGATCCGACCTACGTGAACGAGCTGAGCGAATGCGCTCATGAGGCTCGGCCGGCGGCGTACGACGAGGACGAGCTGCGGCTGATGGACGAGTTGGTGCTGAGTGCGAGGAAGAACGAGGAGGTCAACCCTTACGAGGGGTACGAGGGGAACGGACTGGGGGAGAAGATGCAGCAAAACGGGAACGTATTCGAGCCAGGGTTGAGCAGGACCGTGTCGGTAATGGAGCACGTCGAGAGAAGGGAGGAGGAGGGGGAAGATACGAAGAAGGGCCTGCCGCCAGTCGTGGCGAGGGTCACGGCGAAGGACGACAGCGAAGTCTTCGCGAGCCCCAACGCGGGCAAGAGCGGCTTCTTGAGGAGGCTCAGCGGGCTCATCAGCGTTGGGCGCAAGAGTGCGGGAAGCGTGGGGGGCGGGAAGAAGATAACCATGGGCAAGGAAGACGTCAAGAGGCTCAAGGAGGAGCGGAAGAAGGCGAAGGCAGAGGAAAGGAAAATGGGCGGGCTGAATCCGCTAGAGCGCAGCCCGCTGGACTCGCTAGACACGGAGGGAGCGCTCGTAACATAGACCATTTTACAGCCTGAGCTTCGTTTTGCTTCTCAATTGATACCAACGTATTGTACTGGTCTTCGCGCCCTACTATCTCCGCGCCTTGTATCGAAGCTGCGCGCCACTCAGTCGCACTGGCCCCTGAACTTCGCCTTGAGCGCTCTGTGCGCCGCAGCCGTGCGCGACGCGGCGAGCGAGGCGACGCGCGCGCGGGTTCTAGCGAGGCGTGAGGCGGCCATGGCGGCTAAGGTGGCGGTGAGGGCGGCAAGGTCGAGTCTGGCGGTCTGTACCTTGGTCGAGACTGCGGAGAGCCTTCTATTGGTATCTTCCAGCCACACCTTGGTCGCGTTGACCATGTCCTTGCCGCGTTGGGTGATCGCGTCACTCACACTCCTCTGCACAAAGAGCTCCGTCTGCAGAAAGTCTTCGTTCGACTCCTCGTCAAGGCCGGTACCGTTAGCCATTCCAGCACTGGTAGAGGTAGACGGGGTGTGAACGGGTCCTAGCATAGGTGTGTACTGGTTCGTGGCGTCGAGGCGTTGAATGCGAGGGAAAAGGGTTAAGTGACTATTGTCATTTTGTATTGCCTCGCGCGCAACGAACTCGCTGCGACGCCGCCACGCGTTCTGACGCTCGCTCTGCAGAGCTCTCTGTCGCTGCCCCTGATCAGCCCCTGCTCCATGTCCGATCCCTGCTCCATTCCCGCCGACAACTCAACAATCAAAAACGTCTTCCCCAACACTGTCAATCTGTCAGAGTTCCTGCACCTCCTCCTAGGAGCCCCCCCCTCGCCCAGCTCTCTGTCGTCCAATTCTTCCGCATCCCCTAGTGCAGAACCTACAAGCCCCTGTCCCCCCAACCCTTACCTCAAGTCCTCCACCAGTCCTAAAAATGGCTTGTCCCCCTCCCTCTCTCTGTTAGAGGCCGCCCTCGCCACCCCCTCTCCTCTCAATGCCCTCCTCACGAGCACTCTTGTTTCCTGCCCTGTCGACCTGCCCTTCCCACCGGCGCCCATAAACTCTACCTTCTCGTCCACAACCTACTCCCTCTTCCTCAGTACCATGGTCTCCCACAAGATAATAAACCACTCCAAGACCGTCAGTCAGACGGCCCCTCCTTACGCCCCCGCCAACCTCCTAGTCCTCGGCTTCAGATACTCTCGCGAGGCATTCAACGGTACCTCCAATAACGCGGTCAACATGCTCCCCGGCATTGAGTGCGCCACTCCCAACCCGAACTTGACTTACCTCCAGCAGATGTTCGCGCCTGTCTACGATATGGTGGGCGACGAGGGCATGCAGATCATCCTCAGGTGCTGCTTATTCAGGCATGAGGGGAGCCGGAACTACTACCAGTTCGCGGGCGTGCCGATATTTCAGAAGGTTTACGAGCAGAAGGACGAGGCGGGGGGCAGGTTCGCAGGTTCGCAGGTTCTGATGAGGAAGAGTGTGCCTGTCGCGCTGCCGAGGCACAGACTGTTCTACTCGGAGTCGTTCGTTCCCAAGCCGGGGTTCCCCGACACTCACGCTCTCAATAGGGCACGGAAGGAACCGGGAAACGCTGCCGCGCACAAGTTGGCTGCCACGATTGTCAACGCGACTCTCGCCGATGAATCCCCCGGTGCCGCGCGCGCAGCACCCGTTGGAAAGCCGCCTCCGCCCAGCGTCCCGCCGCCCGAGCTAGTGGCGATCTGCGAGCAACTGCTGCGCAACCACAAAGGGTGCGACTACGCGAGGCTGCTCAACAAAAGTTGCCCCATCAGCACCAAGTTCTTCGCCACCCCGACACCCGCGCAGATCCCGACACCCGCACAGATCCAGCCCAAGCGCCCCCCGCCGTCCCCCCCTCTCTCCCTCTCGCCCCTCCTCATCCACGACGACCCGCCCACCATGAGCTCCTCGTCCGGCACCATGTCATCCACCCTTCCTCCCTCCTTCTTCCCCCGGCCCACCCCCGCGTTCGCCTCGGCGTCCGCCCCCCTCTCCCCACCCGTGGAGTCCCCCGCCACCGTCGTCCACTGCTACTCCTCCCACTCCCAAGTCGCCGCGCTAATCCGCCGGATCTTCACCGCTCTCCTTCCCCCCGCTCTCCTCACCACGCCCGGCAATCTACAGACCGTAGTGGACCACATGATCACGTTTGCGACGCTGAGGCGGCACGAGCTGTTCACGTTAGAGGAGGGCATGAGGGGAGTGAAGGTTATGGAGGTGAAGTGGACGGAGTTCGCGGGGAGGAAGAGGACGCCAGCGGAGCATGCGAGGCGCACCAGACTGGTCGCTCAGACGATCAAGTTCGCTTTCTCGACCCTCCTGATCCCCCTGCTCCGCTCCCTCTTCTACATCACCGAGACGGAGTTCGGCAAGAACCTCATCTACTACTACCGCAAGCCGGTCTGGTCCAAGTTCCGTTCCCTCTCCATGCTCAAGTTCCAGGACTCGCAGTACCTGCCGTTGTCGCCGGAAGACGTTGGGATCGCGCTGAAGAAGATGCAGATGGGATGCGGGACGCTGAGGCTGTTGCCAAAGGAGACGGGGGTGAGGGGGATCGCGGTATTGTCAAAGCGGAGGTGAGCAACACACATTACAACGCAACACACAACACAACACTCGCACACTGTGGGCGCCCCCTTTGCTCACACATTTGCGTGGTTCAGATTCGTGGAAGAGGTGGAGAAGATGAACCCGCACGCCGCTCTCCCCGCATCGCACGCCGCCGGAGCGCCGCCGAAGAAGAAGAAGAAGCCAGTCATCAAGGAGATGATGCGGGACAGTCGGATGAGGTCGACGAACATGAAGCTGCAGCAGTCGTTCCAGTGCCTCAAGCACGAGCGAGAGAAGGACGAGTCTCTGTTCGGCTTCGGCGTAAACGGCACTCACGACATGTTCCCGAAGCTGGTCACGTTCCTCGACAAGTGCAAGCGCACGAGCCACTTCAAAGACACCGGCACGCTCCCGCCCCTCTACTTCGCCTCTGTCGACATCCACCACTGCTACGACACGATCAACCAGAAGAGCTTGTACGAGCTCGTGAAGTCCGTCATGAGCGAGGACCAGTACGTACCACGCACATTTGTGAACCAAGCGGGACACACACTCACGTTGTACTCACTGGCGAGCTTGACCTGTACTCGCCCAGCACTCACTCTCGCCTTGCTCACGCTCGCAGGTACTCGATCCGCAAGTACCAGGTGTGCCACCCGTACAACTCGCGGGGCAAGATCCAGGTGAAGCACCTCAAGGAAGTCTCGAATCCGTCCAACATGAGCAGCATGCAGGATATGTCGGCCAAGCTGGCCAGAGAGTACGCGGACGCGGTGTTCAGCGATGGTGTGGTTCCGTCCGTCTTGAAGCAGTCTCAGATCCTTGAATTGCTGCAGGAGCACATCTTCAACCACGTCGTCGTGGCCAACAACGAGCGGGGCACGAGTACGTTCTACGCGCAGAAGGACGGCATCGCGCAGGGCAGCGTCATGAGCTCGCTGCTGTGCAACGTGTATTACGGCGACATTGAGAAGAAGCTGCTCGGCGAGCTGTTCAAGGAGGAGGACAAGAGTTACCCGCGCCTGCTCGTCCGCGTGGTCGACGACTTTCTTGTGGTGACTACGAAGAAGGAGGAGTGCGCGTCGTTCCTGCACATAATGACGGCCGGCGACGACGAGCTGGGCGTCAAGATCAACCCCAAGAAGACGTCGACGAATCTCGAGTTGGAGGGCTTCGAGGACAATCTCGTGCAGAGCGCGAACTTCCAGTGGTGCGGCATGGTCTTTGACATGAACACCTTCGAGACGAGGATCGACTACGCTGACCGCTTCTCGAACGCGGCGGCGGTGAACGCGCTCACGGTCGACACGACCAAGAACCCGGGCCATGCGCTCAGAACCAAGATGAAGTCGTTCGTCCGGCCCCGCTGCATACCCATCCTGACGGACGACAGGGTCAACTCCAGGGGGTGCATCGAAGCGAACGTCTACCAGGTGTTTCTGCTCGGCGCCGTCAAGACGCGCGGCTATTTGGTGGGGCTGCCAGGGAAGGTCGGCGCGAACGCAAAGTTCGTGGTCGATTGCGTGGTGGATCTGGTCGACTACGTGTTCGCTTTGCTGTGCAAGCAGGTCAGGGTCGAGGGCGGCGAGTTCAAGCTTAGCAGGATGCACACGTGAGCACGCGCTTCTACCTGGCTGTGTATGCTTGAACAATGTGCGTAAACTCTAACCCAATCCCCTCAGCTTCGCTCTCGGGTACCACGCGTTCTTAGCGGTCGGGCTGGGAGAGGAGAGCGACGGGATGCTACGCGCGAAGTTCGAATTGGTCAGGAGGGGCTGCGGCGACATCGAGCGGCTTGGGAGGGAGGCGAGGCGAGTGTTCGGGTTTGAGAGCTTTACAATAAGCTGAGACGACGATGGTGTCGTTACGATGGTATCGTTCTCTTTATGGTACAAACACACACTGCTGGGTTCTTTACATTGGGTGGGCCTTGCGCCTTGCCCGGGGGGGCGCTACTCATCCTCCATCTCATCTCCAAGCTCTAGCTCCAAATTGGCCACCCTCTCCTCCGCCGCAACCAGCCGCTTCGTCAGCGCCTGGTTTTCCCGCTTAATATTGCTTAAATGTTGCGTCACGCGCTTGTTCTCGGCGACTTGCAGGCTGAACTTATGGTCCATCTCATCCTGCATAGTCGCAAGGTGGTTCATAATCTTCAGTTCAGTCACTGACAAGTGCTCCTTAACGACCTTGGACAAACCGGCGCCGCCGGGACCCACGATTGACTCGATGTTGTTGATGCGATCAGTCACCTCGGCTATTTGCGAGTCCTGTGTGGTGTGTTAGTAACAAGGTTAGAGCTGGATCTGGGGGAAAAGGAATTGGAGATTTCTGGGCCCACACACACACGTGAATAAAAGGGGCAACTTTGGAAGCGATAACACCCTGTGTTTGTCGGACTCTATGACAATTGCAAAGCCCAGCAGTCGTCTGCTTGTTTCGGCCAGTCCCAGCTTGTATACCAGCACCTTTAAGACCCTGGCAGTTGGGGCATCTCCGGCCTCACTTACTTGCTCACTCTTCCCCACCTCGAGCTCGGCGAGCTTCTTCTTCATGGATCCGCCCCCCCCTCCCCCCGTCTTTCGGTTCGCCGTGTTCTCCATAGCTACTTCCGCCGGCATCTGGGACCAACTTCTTTGAGCCTGTGAGCATACCCAAGGACACAAGGACAGCCCTCTAGCGCGCTTTGCAACTTTCAGCTGACAGTGCTATAGTGCGAAACAGTGGTTCGGGAGAGCTGCTGCGTGGACGGGCAGCGGCTCGATCGAAGGTCGATCAATGCCATCGCTTCGTATCGGGAACCAATTGACACTTGGCGAATTTGCGTATTTGTAAAGCACGTTGCGTTACCTGTCCTATCCAGCCTAGAGCTGCCGCCACAACGTGCCATACAGGCGCCCCCCCCCTCTCGCGTTGCCTCTCCAATCTCCCCGTGGTGTGTAGCTCGTAGCTCTTGGTGCCCGAGGTGGCGTTGAGAAGGGAGTTGGGCCTGAACAGTCCGACATTTCGTCTCGCTTTTATGCCGAGCCAACGAGATACCGTAGACCGAGACACCTTCTCCATGCCATCATCATCCGCAGCCCCCCCTCTGCTGTCCAAAGCTACCTTACTAGCCAACATCTTCGCCTCAATCCGCCAACAAGACTTCACCCAGGCCTCCCTCCTCCTCACTGCAACTCCAAAACTCGCAAAGAAGCTGCATCCGACGACGAAACAGTCGCTGCTGCACTGCAGTCTCGCGCATGTATGCCCCCTGGAGTTCGTTGAAGAGCTGATTGCGTACAATCCCGCACTCCTGTCCGTGCAGGACCAGTACAACCTGCTGCCAATCCACATGGCAGTTGACTTTGATTTCATCATGGACATCTACACCGCAAAGGTCCGCAACACGACCGGTGGTACGTCTGTGAACGCCGAGTACGGCATAGCCGTCGCGACCCGGGTGGCGATCCTGTCTCTCCTCCTCGCCACCGACCCCTCAACGGCGCGCATGCGCGACATGAACGGCCGCCTCCCCCTCCACATCGCAGCATGGCAACGCGCCCCACTCGCCGTCGTGGAGCAACTCCTCGCCGCCTACCCCGCCGCGGCGAGTAAGTGCACCGCCGATGGAAATCTGCCGATCCACCTGCTTGCCCGGAAGCTGACGTTGACTGCAAAGGACAAAGTGGTAGTGAAGCTGCCAGAGAAGGAGCCTACCAATACCAAGGACTCGCACAAGCACAAGTCGCCCAAACACAAGTCGCCCACTTCTCAGAAGTCGCCCTTGAAGAAGACTGTCACGTCGAGCCCGTCGAACGCTCCTTCTCCGGCTCGTTCAACCCCCCAATCCCCGCCCCCAGTCTTCGCCGTCCCGCCAACGACCGTCGCGAACAGAACGCGCCTGTTCCAGAAGCTCCGCGACGCGGTCTCCTTCGCCAACTTACACCTGGACTCATCCGTCGCCACCGAAATCGAGAAGGCCAGTGGTATTATCAAAGCCGGCTTCAGCACAAGTGACGGGAAGGAGGAGGTACGGTTCAACCGGCAGGTTACTGTGGCGAAGCCGGACGAGGAGGATGCTTGGGACATACTGCAAAGGCCGGAGGTTGACGAGTCGGACGAGGGTGCTGCTAGACGGCGTGGTTGGGAGGCTGTGGCGAGCCGAGCCGTCGCGGGATTGGGTAATGTTCAGTTCGAGGACGTTGTCGTGTTTAGCGAGAGACACGTCAACGACTTGGCGAAGGAGGTGAGAGAGGTGCTGGAGGCAGTGGGGAGGCTGGTTGGGCTGGGGGGGGAGGACGAGTGGCGGGAGACGGCAGCGCTGCTCGGTAGAGCCAGGGAGTTCAAAGAAAGGATTGACTGCGGAGAAGCTACCGTTGAGCTAGGGTTCGCCCCGCCCTCGATCTCTCCGGACGACCTCGTGCGACTTGGGTTCGACGCCGTCGCCGGGCTGTGCAGCTTCTGCGTCAACATTGTGAAGTACTACTCGCTGGTCAAGGACTCCCTGCCGCTGCCCAAGAACCGCGGCGAGGGCATCGCGCCGTCGTCTGATCCGTTCGTCAAGCTGTTCGTGAAGCACGAGGACAATCGCGGTTGGATGAAGACTGCCGTCGTGGGGAAGACTGAAGTCGTTGAGAAAAACAATATCAACCCGCAGTGGTGGAAGCGTCTGGACTTCGAGCTGCTGGAGGGTTACGAGAAGGAACTCACGGTTCAGATGTACGACTTTGACGACAACAGCGGAGATGATCCGAAGGGCTGCGTGGTGTTCAATCTGCTGGAGCCGCAGCCAGAGGAGGCGCAGTGGATGAGTCTGTATAGCAATCCCGACCCGACCTTCCGATCGGCGAGGGTGGTGAAAGGAGAGATAAGAGCTGCGGTGAAGTACGACAGGGAGAGCGAGAGGGTGGAGGTGTTCATTTTGGAGGCGCGTGGGCTGGCTGCCAAGGACGCGGGAGACACGAAGGCGAACAAGAAGAAGAAAAAGAGAGAAGAGCTGCCGCCGGTGGAGAAGAAGTCGCCGACGCACAAGAAGGAGAAAAAGAAGGTGGAGGCACTGGACGAGAGGCTGGCGGTTCTCGATCTGCTGCTACGCTTCAACCTTGACGCGCCGGGCTCGGTAGACGGCAAGGGACTGAAGCTGCAAGATCTGCTGAAGGAGAAACACGAGAAGGCACTGGTCGAGGTGGGACACAAGTGCGCCGAGAGGAATCTTAAGCGGTGGAGCGAGCACCTGGAGGAGGGCGAGGAGGTGGCGATGAGTTGGGAGGTGAGGGAGCAGGTCGAGGGGCTGCTTGAGAGGGCGGAGAGGGGACAAGTTTGGCAAGGAGGAGGAGGAGGAGGAGGAGGAGGCGAATGCGCTAGATTACTTTTAGTAGACAACACTCAACACCACAATATAGTTACTCATTTATCTCCTTCAAGATGCCCTCCACGTACTCCTTGATCTCGGGCCACGTCCACTTCCTTTTCTTGCTGCTGATGGGCGCCTTCATGCCCCCGACCATCATCAGTGCGAGCTTCTGGTACCCGCACACCACGCACAGCTCCCTGCCTCCGTCGTCGAGCTCCTCGGCCTTCATGAACCCGAGCTCCTGCGCGAGGAACTCCTCGCCGTCCTCCTTGCTGAACACGTCCTCCACGGCCTCCTCAAGCTTCCCGAACGCCTTGCACAGACTCTTCTTCATGACTCTCCGGTCCTTGGCAGCCTTCTCCTTCTCCTCCCTAATTCTCTCCTTCTCAATGTCCTCCACCATCCTCACCTTGATGTTCTCAATGTCACCCGCAATGTTATCAAACAGCCACTCCAGCGCCGAATCAACCTCAGGATCCATAACGCCCGCCTCCCCCGGCCCATGCTGAGGAAGCAGAGTCACCTTGCTGACCTTGACGTTCCCTCCCGGCGGCGCACTGATCTGCAAGTCCTCCTTAACCTCCTCCACGCTCCTCGCCGCCTTCTCCTCGCCCTTGTTGGAGAACACGAGCAGCGGCTTGCCACTCAAGTACGTGTGGCCCAACGTCGCCTTCGCCACCTCCACCGTCTCCGCCCACTTCATATCGTCGCACGCCGAGTCCACAAAGTACGCCACCGCGTGGACATCGTGGTAATAGCTGTCCCAAATATCGCGAATCTTGGACCCGCCACCAAGGTCAAAGAACTCCACCTTGGTGTTCTCCAACTTGAGCGTCACGCACTCGAAGCCCACGGTGGGTTTGCAATTCGGCTTGTCGTCGCCCTGGATCGCGCGGAGGAACGTGCTCTTGCCAGCGCCGTCGACGCCGACGCACAGGATGGTCATCTTCTTGGGGTAAGTGATAGCTGGCTTGGCTGCAGCGGCGGCTGCGGCGGCGGAGTCGGCCATTAGCTTCTCGTTGGCGGCAACCTCGGCGTCCAGTGCTGCTTTATCAGCCATGTCTGTCACCGCTGCGATGATAAACGAAATGATATCAGCGGGATCCGGGCGAGCCGCGAGGAGGAGGTTCATGAGTTGCGAGAAGATGGGGGACATTGCGCGAGCCATGAAGAGGCGGTCGGCGGATTTTATCTTGCGGCTGCCGACCGGGGAGGGAGTGGGTGTGACGTCGTTGGCGAGTTGTGTGAAGTACGTAACGACTTGCTGGTAAAGCACGTCCTGTGCGGGCTGCTCAATGAGCATGTATGTGATGGCTTTGGTGAGGATGGGGTCCACGTGGACGGTGAGGTAAGTGTGGGTCGTCATGACCTGGTGCTGGGCGGCAGAGGAAGGCTTGAGGTGGGTGTAGCGCCGGGCGTTGCGGAGTTTGCGGAGGGTTTCCAGGTGGGAGGTGGGAGGGGGGGTGGGCACAGCTGGTGCTGTGGAAGGCCTGAGGGAGGTACACGCAGTGTGAGCCACATGAGGGGGCGCGTGGGGGGGGGGGGCATATACTGTGTGAACAATGGATTTTCGTGCGTGCGTGATGTGCGCATGGTATGTTTCAGTATTTAGAGTTCCGGGAAGACAATAAGAAATGTCCGGGGGTGATGAAGGTACTGCCAGGGGGGTAGTGGCAACAGCCAGAAACGGTTGAAAAAAACAGGAGACCTGGGGATGTCGGGCGATGGCTCAGATGATAGCTTCCGCTCACCGTTCGTCGGACATGTTGTGGTCTAAGAGGGCAACAAGAAGTAACGCTCCGCAGCCGTTTTGCTGCGATTTAGGACTGCAACACTTAATAAATCTGGGCGGCCGCCGCAGCAACAAAGCGGGCACTGAGCCGGAGCGCTAGGAAGGGCGGCATTGCTAGTCAAGAGTAGCGTGCGTGTGCGTGTGGGTGTATCGTTCCGTGTCATAGTTTAAAAAAAGTGGCAGCAAACGCTTAGTCAACGATTGTCGTTACTGCCGTAACAACTGTTAACGCCTGTCGTTGGCATCGTGCAATGTCGCGGCACTGCGCCCTTGAGCCCCCCCCTGTACCGACTTGCGAGACTTCCGCGCCGATAGTTACTAACCCCTCAACTTCCCACGAGGTTTTCGTCCACAACTGCCTCCATGTCCAACTTCCCCTTCCAAGATTCGCCGGGCCAGCACATACCCAGCGCGGGCACCCTGTCCTCCCCCGCGAACAGCAAGGTTTTCGAGTCCCACGGCGCCACCCCCAACTCCCTGTCCACAGCCTCCTTTGCCTTTCCCTTACAGTCCCCCCCCCTTCCACCCCCCAACTTCCCGCCGCCAACCTCCACCACGCCGCCGCCAGGCACCATCCCGCTCTCCAACTCAACCTCCCTGAGCAGCCTCGACTACGAGACGTCCCACCTCCCCATGGACTGTTTGACCAACCTTTCCATCAATTCAGCCTCAGGCACAGGCAAGCAGCCGGTGATTCTGCACACTCTGGACCAGTACATTTCGCCCTCGATCACCACGGGACATAGCGCGGCGCAGGGCGACTCGACGGCCGTGGCGAGGCTGAAGCACGAGCTCGCGAGAACGAAGGAGGACTTGGTGAAGGCTGTTCAGGGGTGGAGGGAGGATAGGGATACGAACAAGAAGAACATGGAGGCGCATATTGTTAGTAATAGTGCGAAGGCGATCAAGACGGAGTTGTTGACGGAGAAGAAGCGAATGCGTGGCGAGATCGCGAAGCTCAAGGCCGATAATAAGGAGTGTCAGGCTACATTGGCTAGTGAGAAAGTAAAGTACGAGCGGGAAATACTGGCACTGAAGGCCAAGGTGCTGGCGGCGGAGACCACGAAGTCGACGATGCGTCGGCAGAGTACGCAGATGAAGGAGAGCCGGGGGCGGGACGAGGGCGAGATGGGAAGGATGAGGGGGCTGGTGGAGAGTAAGGAGAAGGAGTGTGGGGATTTGAGGAGTGCGGTGCAGACACTTATGGAGGAGGTGAATACCTCGATGATGAACTACGACGCGGTGCAGAGCGACTTCGACATTGTGAGCGAGAGGAACGAGGAGCTGGGAGAGGAGGTCGAGCGGCTTAAGAAGTTGCTGGAGAGTAAGCGACCGGGCAGGAAGGCGCCGCCGCCGCCCCGACAGAGCTTTGACTTTGGGGCGTACTCGGATACTAAGATCGCGGACGTGGTAAATTGAACACACGCTTTGACAAGTTACGTGTAGCAAGCAGCAAGCAGCACTAGTGTACTGGTCTAGACGTTGGCAGTTGAGTCGAAGTCGAAGGAGTTCTCATTAAGGTAAGTGTCAATCCTTCCCTCCGCTACTAATATGACTGATCTTAACGTTTCTGAGCTCACGAGGCCTGCTTCGCCATCGCCCTCCCCCGCCCTCAATCAGCTCAAAGTGCTGACCTACAACATTGCCGGCATCCCCCCTCTTATCAATGTGAACTCCCCTCTACCCCGGGTCCAAGAACTCTGCTGCAGGTTGAACGCTAGCGAGTACGACGTTCTGTTCTTCCAGGAGGCCTTCAGTGGGACCGTGCAAGACATGCTCACCGCCGCCCTTCGCGCGAATTACCCGTACATAATAGCAGTCGCGATTCCGGCAACTGGCATCAAGCTTGGATCCGGTATCTTCATTGCTTCCAGGGTCCCACTGAAGTGGTGCAAGACGATAAAATACAGCGGTTGCGGCAGCGACAAGTTAGCTAACAAGGGCTGCGTGAGTGTGGGGTTAGACCTTGGCGGCGGCGTGATCGTCGCTTGCTTTTCCAGTCACACCCAGAGCAACAAGCTTAGGGACCCGTTGTGGTGGTTCACGAGCAACGAGACGGCCATCGCGTGCCGGCGCAAGCAACTTAAAGACATCGGAGAGTTTGTGAAAGCGTGCAACGAAGAGCACAAGCCGTCGGCCTCTCTCATCTTGGGCGACTTGAACTACACTGGCGAGTACATTGAATCTCGTGTTGGAGCCGGCGGCATCTCGGATAAGTTCTCTTTGACGCCGACGGAGGAATACTTGGAGGTTGCGGACGTGTTTAAGAATGTGGGGATTAACGCCATCGATACGTTCAGAGAGAAGTATCCGCTGAAGGAGGGCATGAGCTACGAAGAGGCGGGTTTGACGTGCGACAGTGCTGTGAACTGCGACAATAGCGGCGAGAGCAAGAGGCTGGATTACTGCTACTTGATCAACGCGAGCGACAAAGAGCCAACCCTGGCAGTTGAAGAATGCGGCATGAACTTGTTCGAGTTCGACAACGAGCCCGAGAGGGACAGAGAGAGGAGGGTCGCGCGGGGCGATTTGAGGAAGAAGTACTTGAGCGATCACAGCGCACTTGAGATAACGTTCAGCGTCAAGGCAGCCAACGCGATTTAAACAACAAAGTAGTCCTCTTCATTATCTCTGCAGCACCATGAGCATCTCCGCGTGGTCCGTCTGCGGGAACATGTCGTACGGCTGAGCGCTCTTGACCGTGAACGGTTTGCCGTAGCTCGCCTTGGTGCTGGGGCCGCACAACATGCCGCAGTCGCGCACCAAGCTTTTGGTGGGGTTGCAGGACACGTACACGATGGTACTGATCTCCTTGGTGTTCCTCAAACTCTTGATGACGTCCTTGTGCAACCCTTCCCTCGCGGGGTCCACGACGGCCACGAAGTTCTTTACCTTGCTCGTCTCAACCTCCCCCAGCGCCCTCTTAATCTCGTCCTTCATCACCAATTCCGCGCGCCCGGCCACGAACCGGCACGTCCCCGCATCGCGTCCGTTCAGCGCCACGTTCTCCTTCGCGTTCTCAATAGCCGGCTCGGCAATGTCCACGCCAACGACCATGTCGCACGCGCCCTGATCGATGCACGTTAAGCCAATACTACCGGTGCCGCAGCACACGTCGAACAGGAGCGTCTTGCCTTCCACCGCCTGGGCGCAGTCCTTGACGGCGTTCACGACGCCCATGTAGAGCTTGTCCGCGCCTCCCGGGTTGACCTGGAAGAAGGAGCCGTGCGAAACCTAGCCACACACACGTGTTAACAAAGTAATAACGTCACGATGCAGCCGCTCTCGCTTCCCGCTCTCGCTCGCTGCTCACCTTGAAGCGGCAGTTCAGAATGCGCTGCATGATAAAGTCGTCGCCCTTGTGTGTTTGAGTCGGATGACTCGGCGATGGCATGGAGACGTCGTTGAACTCCTGAAAGACGAGGGACGAGACGCGGTAAGAGCTGCGCGAGTACTTGGCGATCGCCTCCTCCGCGTCGTTTACGAAGAGGGGGTTGAGGGCGTTCACTTCCGCGTACCGAGCCGATTCATCGACCTCGAACAGGCGGTCGCAGAGAGCGGACTCGAGGGCCAGCTTTGCCGCGTCGAAGGGAACGGAGAAGTCGGGCCCTGTGCCGGTCACGCCGCCCTTGGCCTTTGCGTGCTGAATCACGACCTGGATCGAGCCGGCGGTCGTCGCGTCGGGCGACTCGTTGGACGTGCGCACAGTGACTTGCCGCCAGAAGCCGCCGTGAACGCCGGCCTCGTAGTGCGGCGCGTCGGAGGCGCGAACGACGGTTTGGATGGCGTCTGAGATCGTTGCGGTGATAGTGGGGACGTTGTAGCACACGGCCGGGTGAGCCACCGCGCCCTTCCAGCCTCCAGGAAGAAAGCCGAGCGCCGTCTTCGCGTCGCGGTCTAGGCCGAAAGTGAGCTCGCACTTGTTGCGGTAGAAGCTCTCGAGGGGGGAGGCGACAACGCAGCCGTCGCCCTCGGGGCACCATTTCACGGACCGCGCGTTCTTGTCGGTCCACGCCGGGTAGTCGAGGGGGAGAGTCAGGCCATGCTTCGCCCATTTCGCCTTGTACTCGGTGCGCTGGTCGGGGGTTAGGCTAGACCAGTACGTCGAGTAGTCTTGGTTCTTCTCGAGGAGCACGCGCGGGAGGGTCTTGTTGCGGGTGACCTTGTTGAAGAACTCAATCTTCTTGCGGTACTCCCCGCGCACTTCCGTCAGCACTTTCGTCAAGCACGCCTTCTTGAGCTGGTTGGTTTTGCAGTACAGGTGGTAGGCTTTGCGGGCGGGAGGGGCGGGGGTTGCGGGAGTGGACGGGGTAGATGCGGTGGACGCGGTGGTCTCGGTTGGCTTGGGCTTGGGCGGCTCGGGCTCGGGGCAGAGGTACGTGCGCCACTGGTTCGTAATCGCGTCGCGGGCGCCGTCGTCCGTCATGAGGACGCTCTCCTTCCTCTTCTTCTCGGCGTCGCCGCCGTCGGTCTCGGCCTGCTTGCGCTTCGCGTGCTCGATGTTCTCGACCTCGTAGGAGATGACGAGGCAGTCGCGGGACGAGGTTGAGGGCGTGAAGGCGGTGAGCTTGGCGGCTTTGACAAGCGGCGTGTTGACGTCGTAAGACGTGTGGATTCGGGTGGTGCTGAGGGCCGTCTCGTTGGGCGCTGAGGGAGAGTTGCGGAGGTAGTTGGCCTTGAAGAACGCGAAGAACTTGTCGCAGGAGGGTTGGTCCGAGAATGTCACGATCCCGTGCTTCACGTTGGAGGCCTTCTTAGCCAGGTGAATGGCTGAACTGGGGAGGGGAGAAGCGTTGTCGAGAGCGAGCAGGGCGGGCATGTACTGAGACATGAACGTCTTTGTGACCAGCGAGAGTGGCAAGTTGGAGAGCCTCAGCTTGTATTTGCGGCGGTCGGCGACAAGGGAAGTAGGGGGGGCAGGGGGAGTGGAGGTGTCCATGGAACTGTCGAAAGTCTCGTTCGATTTCTCGATCGCCGCGGGGGACATATTGGTGTCGCTCATTAATAAGAAGGGGGGGTGAAGGGGGGCAAGTGACCGCAAGTGACCGCAAGTGACCGCAAGTGACCGCAAGTAACTTGGATAGCTTTTTTGTGCGCGGACGGCCTGGAATGGTGGTTGTAAAGAGCACCACAGAACTGCCTCCAACGAGTGCCACGCCGCCGTTAGTGCACTGCTTGCCCGCCGCAGCGTACATGTGTGCAACGCGTGCAACGCGTGCAACGCGTGCAACGCGTGCAACTCTATACCGCGCTACACGATGGGAGCGTGGACGATGGGAGTTGCAACGACAGACGACCACTGGCGCTACCTTGAGTGGCGCTACCTTGAGTGGCGCTACCTTGAGTGGCGCCCACCTTGTGTGACATTACCTGTATATCAGTTGTTTCCATCAATTCGTTACTGTTAACTCGTATTTTACTTCTTTCCCTTGCCCTTCTTGCCAGTATCGAGTCCCGCAGACAACAAATCGTCGAGTCCAGCACTCGCCTTCTTCTTCTTCTCCGCCTTAGTAGGGCCAGAAGGGGCAGCAGACGCCATGGCGCCTCCCTTCCCTGGCGCCGCCGCCGACAGCTGAGTCGACGCCACCCCAGCTCCAGGGAAGCACTCCTCAAGCGTCATACCAGCATGCTTGTTCAAGTGCGCATTCAGCTCAGCGTTCGTCTTCGTCGCCTTCAACTCATTCATGCACACCGTGCACTTAATCATGATAGTCAACTTCTCGGCGCGGCCGGGGAGGATGCCGTTCGCGTCGCCGATGCCGTTCGCGATGTTCTGCTTCTTGGCGCGCGCGCGCTCGGCCTTGTGTCCTTCGGGCATGTTCTACGAGGGGGAGGGTTAGGGGGGCAGATGGGGGGTAGGTTGGGTTGAGGGGAAGGCGGTAAGGTATATTTAGGGGGTAGGGGGAGACGCGAGAGGAGATTTGGGGGCGGGGAGTGGAGGGACAAGGAAGGGAGAGCCAGTAAGCAAGCGAGGGGGCGGGGCGACGCACATATTAAGTAGAGGTGGCGAGAAAATGGATGACCAGCGGGTACTAAATGATTGGAGTTGCTGTTCTCGAGTTCAACCCTAACGCAATGCGCTACAAAACATCGTAGGCTGCTGCGCAGTACTGTGCTACCGCAACACTGTGCTAGCTTCACAAACGCAACATTACTAACTGTCTAAAGTCACTCCCAGCGCCGACAAGATGTGCTGCGTAATCCGCGCCACCACGGGCGGGCTGACCGCGTTGCCGCACTGATGGTACCAGCGGTTGGGGTTGTTCGGGCCCTCAATGATGAAGGACTCCGGGAAGCCCTTCAGCGGCGCGAGTGTTAGCGAACAATGAACGTCTTGGTGAAGCCTTTCGCCAGGCTATGTTCTCGCATGCGCGGCCTTCTCATAGTTCACACAGTGTGTGGGTGTGTTGCGACGCGCTCACCTGCAACCGTGCGCACTCGCGAGGCGTGAAGAACCTCGGCCTTGACCCCGCCCCCCGCTCCTCACCACCCTCGTACTCCACGAACTCCGACTGCGACATGTATCCAGTCCGGTATAGCGCGCCTAGCGTGCGCGCGCAGCCGTCTAGGTCCACCAAGCGCCGCCGCGACGGCGGCAGCACGGACGTGTGCCACGACTTGTGGGCGGTGACCTTGGCCCACTGGTGCTCTGTCAGCCGGTGCCGCCGCAGGTCGCCGCTCTCGAGCACGTCGCGAACGACCGTACGTGTAGCACTACTCGGGGCAGGCCATTCAAAGGACGTCGCCGCTCTCGAACCTTTGCGAAAGCCGACGATGTAAAGGCGCTCTCGCCTTTGCGGCAGGCCCTCCTGCTCGTTCGAGAAGATGACCTTGTGCATCATCGTGTACCCGCAGTCCTCCACTGCCCTTATTATTTCGTCAAACGTCTCGCCGCCGTCCATGTCCAGCAGATTGCGGACGTTCTCGAGCAGTAGGGCGCGCGGGGCGTGCTCGCCAGCTTGCTTCAGCAGCCTTACGATCTCAAAGACCAGAGCGCCATTCTTCGGACAGTCCAACCCCTGTTTATCGCCGGCGCGCGAGAAGCTCTGACACGGAAACCCCGCGCAAAGCAAGTCAGCATCGAGCGGCAGGTTGGGCAAAGTGTAAATGTCCTTGTGCATTCCGTGCGCGGGCTCGCCATGGTTCCTCACGTACAACTCGCTCGCCTCACGGTCCTTTTCGACAGCGAGAAGGCAGCGGCCGGCGTGGAGACCGCACGCGAAGCCGCCGACGCCGGCGAAGAGGTCGATGAACGAGAACGGGGCCGCGGACGGGGCGACGGGCGGTGGGGAGGTGTAGCAGTGCACTAAAAAGTGGCGAGGACAGTGAAGCAATGATGCCCCCAAGTCAGCATTGGAGCACTTGCCTTGGATGAACCCGAGCGCTGCTTGTCCCGCTCGCGTCAATACAAGGTAACGCAAGTCTCTGCCTGTGACGGCATTGAAGGAGTCAACTTCCCGAAACGTCTCGCCATCTGCTGGTGGTCGTAATTGTTGAAGCCAAGTCCGGTCTGCAAGAGCTTTCCTGTATAGATTTACAGAACGTAACGGCACCAGCAGGCCACAGCTCGCTGCTACAGCAGGCGAGTCGAGCGACAAAGCGCATGATTCGTCCTCAACGACCATGCCGCCACACACTTAACACGGACTCCGCGCCACAAACTTTGCCTCAATTCTTTTTATTCAACACAGGATCCAAGCAATTGCAGTGCCTGCTGCACGCCAAACGTATACATAATGCGCGGCGACGTGACTGTCGCGATCGCGCTGCTCTCGCTCTTTTCTGTGGCAAGAGTTCTGCGGAGATTGGGTTAACCCTAACAGATTGTCAGTCAGTAGAAGCCGTCCATCGCCGCCCTAGAAGGCTCCTTGAATTCTAAATTCAGGCCAGGGACTTGACAGCATCTGACATCTCTTCGTCTCCAGTGAGTGACAGACGCGTCGTCGCACCGCAGCGCCTTCAGAGTCTGTCATCAGACCCCATCCCACCCACCTCCGACGATCAACCTCCTCCTCCCTCCCTACTTCCCGTCCCCCTTGTCCACAACTGTCTTGTTCCAAAACAACGTACGCATCTTCCCGGACACTTGCTTGGGACGCAATGCAAGCCCTGGCACTAAGTGGCCGAACGTTTATCGGCCAGGCACTGATTGCCCCCTGCTTGTAGACTATCACACCGCAGCCCGCCCATCCCTCCCAGCTCATCACCCCCTTCCAACCCGCCCCCCCCCTAACACACCACTCCAGCCATGTCCTGCCCTCTCGTCCCCAGCTGCACGCCCGACCACCAGTTCTCCTTGCAGAACTTGCCGTATGGCATCTTCTCCACTGCGGCTGATAAGCGTACCCGCATCGGTAAGCGCCGCGGCATTGCCAGCAATACCCTGCTCCTTTAACATGCTATACCTGTCCCAAGGTGTTTTCGTTGCTGAAGATACACACCACAATATTCATGCGTGTCAAATGAGCTCTTGGTAATTCTTGAGCATATGATCACAATTTAGAAGACGAGACGAAAACACACTCAGGCACACACAGACGCATACCTCACAGACACATACACATAGTCCCTCACACCCCTTCTCTTTCAGGTGTCGCCGTCGGCGACATGGTCCTCGACCTGTCCGCGACCGCCGACCTCCTCATCTCCCTCGTGCCCACCCTCGACGCCGCCGACATGACCGCCCCCCTCCTCAACCCCTTCATGTCTCGCACGTCCGCGACCTGGAAGGGCGTCCGCGCCGCTCTCATCAGTCTCCTCTCTGGCGCCACCCCCGGCCTCACCGCCAACCACTTCATCTCCATCTCCTCCGCCATCATGCACATGCCCGCAACGATCGGCGACTACACCGACTTTTACTCCTCCCGCGAGCACGCGACCAACGTCGGCACCATGTTCCGCGGCCCCGACAACGCGCTCCAGCCCAACTGGCTGCACTTGCCCGTCGGGTACCACGGCCGCGCTTCCTCCATCTACTTGGACGGGACCGACGTCGTGCGCCCCACTGGGCAGTTGCAGAAGAACAAGGACGACCCGACGGAGGGCTCCACGTACGGCCCCTGCAAGCTGCTCGACTTTGAGCTCGAGATGGCGTTCTTCGTTGGCGGCGAGGAGAACGCGCCCGGCACGCAGATCACCATGGAAGAGGCCGAGGACAGGATCTTCGGCATGGTCCTCCTCAACGACTGGTCCGCGCGCGACGTGCAGAAGTGGGAGTACGTGCCGCTCGGCCCCTTCGGCGCCAAGAACTGGGCGTCGTCAATCTCCCCGTGGATCGTCACGTTGGACGCGCTCGAGCCGTTCCGCGCGGCCACGAGCGCGGGCAAGCAGGACAACCCTGTGCCGCTGGAGTACTTGCAGGATCCTAACTACGGGAGCTACGACATTGCTCTCAGCGTCGCCATCAAGGGCCAGGACATGGCCAAGGCTGAGGTCGTGACCAAGTCTAACTTCAAGAACCTGTACTGGAACGTGAAGCAGCAGCTGGTTCACCACTCCGTCACTGGGTGCAACATGCGCGCGGGCGACTTGCTCGGCAGTGGCACGATCAGTGGCCAGGACGAGACGGCGTTCGGGAGCATGCTCGAGCTGTGCTGGAAGGGCACCAAGGAGGTCAAGCTGGGCGAGTCGGGAGAGGTTAGGAAGTTCATCAAGGACGGAGACTACGTCGTCATGAAGGGGCTCTGCACCAAGGAGGGCGTCGGGAACGTCGGGTTCGGGCAGGTGGGAGGCAACGTACTGCCGGCAGGCAGCAAGCTCGAGAAGGCAGAGGGCAACGGCGTCTGGGTGGCGAAGAAGTGAACGCTGATGATTTCCAAACTTTAGCGGGTAAATAGTACATAGACTGTAGGCGCCTCGCGTGTCGAATAATGAACACGCTTTCTCTTCCCATCATCGGCTTGTAACTACCCCTGGGCTCAGGCAGGTTTGGCCAGGCACAGAGAGCTATATACCGCTCCATGAACGGCGAAAGTAGCTCGCAGAAGAAGCCAAGGGCGCGCCCTCCCCCCATCCCCATACCTAGCAGGCGTTCTTCGCTTCCCACCCCAAGCTCCCCCCCCGATGTGCCAACTGATATCATTGCTGAGGACAAGGTTCCTCCCCTCCGACCACCATCCATGCGGCTCGGCCGGTCCAGCATTTCTGGACCGTTCCCGAGCGGCAAGCAGTCCTCCCTCACCGGTCCCCGCCGGCGTGCCATGACGAACAACCTCTCCCCCGCCGGGAGCGCCCTAGTGGTGTTCCACAATTCCACAAGCAGAAGTAACCCCAACTCTGAGCCACCCTCCCCAACAACCCCCACTACGCCCAACTCAACTGATTACGACTCGCTCCCGTACTCTCGTCCCCGTCCCCAGTCCTTCGCCTCCACGGCTTCCCACACCACAAACACCACCATTGAGCTCCAAGCCCGGGCATCTCACATAAATGACGAGCTGGAGATGAACGAAGACGGCAATCAGCCACTCCGACCAGTCTCCATGATGCTCCCTCGCACGTCACGATTCGACACCATCGACGAGAACACCTCCCAGCGCAACTCCGACTCTCAGTTCTCCATGTCCACCCGCTCCAAGCACTCCAAATCACGCGGCCAGTCCATCAACCCTCACTCTGACATTGACTTCAGAACTGGCGTGATGGGCTTGACGCCGTACAGGAACTTCTATACGAACCTCACTCTGGAGGCGAAGAAGCTCAGGCATCTCGACGACGTGCTCGCGCTGCAGTTCAGTAAGCAGCAGCGTCCGATCCTTGAGGTAAGCAACCCTATGAGCGACTCTCATCCTTGTTCACACCGCGGCCCTCGTTGTTCACACATGTGTGTGGCTCACACATGTGTATCCCCAACAGGACGAGGAGGAGGAGTCCGACTCGGAGGAGGGGCGTGGGATCACGAGCTTCATCAAGCGATCTCTCTCCTTCAACAGACCGTCGTTCACTACGAGACCGTCCCGCGCCTCCAGAACCTCCTCGTCCTCCTCCCGCCCCTCCGCGCAACACACACACACACCCTTCACCCTTTCTTCGTCCGCCAACCCCACCGTTCCTCCCGACAACGACGGCTCCATCTCTTCCCGCCTTCCCCCCACCAACGAGGTCGACAGCCCCACCTCCTCTCCCGAAATGCGCCCTTCCCGCCCCTCCTCCAAAACCAAGCCCCCCCGTGAATCCAAGCGTGGCGCCCCCGCTCCCTTCTTCTTCGATCTCAAGAAGCGCCTCAAGACCGAAAACTCGCGCATCACCCGCGCCGCTGTCTACATCAAGGATGCAATCCACGAGCGGCCCATCAAAACGCACCGCAGCAACGGCCTGCCCATGCAAGTATACGTCCTTCTATGCGCCCCCTGGTACCGCCGAGTACTCCGCGTGTTATCACTCCTCCATATGGTGCTTGCGTTCTTCGAACCGGCCGTGGCGTTCCCGGAGGGCATCACGCGGTACCCGAACTCGCTGTACGACGACGCGACCGTGGTTTCCTTCCGCACCTGCCTGTGGGTTGAGTCCATCATCGTCGCCTTTTACACCATCGACATCTTCCTAAACGTCTACTGCGCCGGCCTCCGCGACTACTTCGGCGTGAGCCGACGAGGGAAGCACGACTCCATCCGGCTCAAGGCGATCGCGGAGCACATTCCGAACTACAGTGACCACTCGTGGATGCCGCACTTCAAGTTAATCGCGTCTGCGGTGTTCATCGTCGACCTGTACTTTGCGTACTCCGCGCAGGGGTTGTGCGCGTTCAGGTACAGTCGGATGCAGCGGCCGTTGTACTCGGTGGTGTGGACGCCGGAGTTGAGGCGATGGGCGATGCTGATCGCGCGGACGGTGCCGAATGTGTGGGAGCTGCTGGTGCTGATGGCGGTCGTGCTGGGCGTCTTCGCGGTGAGCGGCGTGGTGCTGTTTGGGAAGGTTCCAGAGATTAGCGAGAAGTTCACGGACCCGCTACAGAACTTCGAGAGCATGAACAACGCTTTCATCGCGATGTATGTGCTGTTCACGACGGAGAACTATCCGGATATCATGCAGGTGAGGCGACCCTGCTTTGTTCACACGCGAGTCCTCTTGCCTAACACTTCGCCCGTGCAGCCGGCGTACGACCACAACCAAATCTCCGGGGTCTTCTTCATCATGTTCTTAATGATCGTAATGTTCTTCCTCGGCAACTTGGCAGTACCGACGCTCTACAGAGCGTTCAAGATGAACCACCACAGGGAGGCGCTGCACGGTCGGATTCTCGAGCGAACGGCGTTGTTGGCCGCGTTCCAGCTGCTGGACGTCGAGAATAAGGGCGTGATTGAGCTGCCGATATTCAAGAGGGTTCTGATGGAGATCCGCCCTGACATGTTCAAGAAGAGCGACATGGTGGGGGTGGGAGAGGAGGAGATTCTGGTGGAGAAGGAGAGAGGTGTCGCGAAGAGTATGTTTAGGGAGCTGTGCCAGACTGATCCGGAGAAGGTGAAGGTCTACCCGATCGACTGGTTTCGCTGCTGCGAGATCATTCTCGTCACTTACAAGGTCAGCAGGAGTGACAGCTTGATTGACGAATGGACTAGGCTCTGCAGCTGCGAGGGGGGGGGGTGGAAGATGAAGATGGAGCTCGCGCTGGCCAGCAAAGTGTTCGACAACATCATGCTCGGGATTTCCGCGACGATGACGTGCCTCATGGCGACGTACAACACGGGGTGGGTGCCTAATCATTCTATTGACGAGGTGCTGGTTGTGTGGGTGTGGGTCTGTGTGGTCGAGATGCTGGCGAAGCTTTACATTTTCGGCGTTGGGGGATATTGGCAGTACTGGACGAACCGGTCGGATTGTTTCTGTGCGACGATGGGAGCGATTGGCATGCTCATGGGGCACGCCGAGCAGTCGGTGGGTCTGTTGGCGAAGGTCCTAGGGTTCGAGAGCGAGCTTAGCAGGTGGTTCTTTATTTACGGGTGGAGTGTCGGGTCCATGTTCATCAACTTGAAGACGATCAGGATCGTGTTCAGACCGGTGGTGCTCAGGAAGCTTCGCGTGTGTCTGACGATCTACCCGTTCATGCTGAACAGCCTCGCTCTAACTCTGTTGTTCCTGTACTTCTGGGCGCTCGGCGGGATGTACATGTTCGCCGAGCTAGCCGTCGAGCCGAGCAAGATCGGGGAAGGAGGCGCCAGCGAGGTGAAGCCGCATCCGGACATTCAGGAGTGCATCCACACGTACACGCCCAGCCTGGGGGCGGCGTTTGCGGAGGACGAGCTTGGGCAGGGCAGTAGCATCGACTTCAGCGACTTTTGGGCGTCGAACATGCGACTCTTTCAGATCTTGACGGGCTCCAATTGGCACCTGATCATGTACGCGACGATTTGCAGCACCAGGAAGAAGAGCCATGCCATCTACTTCATCACTTTTCACTTGGTCGCTGTGCTTATCTTGTTGCAAATCGTGATTGCGATCTACGTCGAGGCATTCATTGCTTTCCAGGACAAGGAGGACATGCTGGCCAAGGAGAAGGAGGGCGCGTTCGAGCGGGTCGACCTGGACGACAGCATGGACGCAGAGGATCGGATCAGGGCGTTCGTGAGGGGGGGAGCGGTAGGAGGGGGGTCGAGCGGGAGGAACAACTTGGCGGATGGAGAGGAGGGGGAGACAACAGGGAGCAACCGGAAGCAGGCTCGTCGGCGGGTGGGCAGCATGCCGGGTTTCGTGTCGCCTTTGAACATGGTCGCTCGGATGGACATGCAGGCGTTTGAAGAGTCCGAGATTGAGGTGCTCAGGAGCTTGGCACCCACGGCATTGAACTTGAGGGCGGCGGCGGAGGGCGCGAACAGGAAGCAGGAGGAGAAGGAGCAGGAAAGGAAGCAAGAGGAGAAGGACAGGGACAGGATCGACAGCGGTGGTGTAATTTAAGAAGTGTGAGCATTGCTTAAAGCAGCCATTGCGGCCTTAACGAGCGACTTTCGCCTACAAGCGCGACAGAGCGACTAACAGTCTTGCTCATTGTTACCCACTAGCACGCCACAGCGATACGGCAGGTCTCCAATGCGCACTGTTGCCCTCTCAGCACCCCAAACACTCGATATAGACGCAGATGAGATGCAGTTGGTTGGTTGCCCCCTTACACTCAGCGACGTTCTATGTTTGCATCTGCATGCTGGGTTACATACGTCGACGGGCTGCTCTTTGACATTTGAGGCGGTGATGTACGCATCCCCTTCTTCTTTTTGCTCCGCCCAGCGTCGTCCCTCTTTGGGCGTCGTGGCGCGTTCCCTAACTATGAAACTGTTCACGGGCACTGTCATGTGTTAGGGTTAGTGTGTTGAGTGTGTTGAGACCTCAAGAACATGTCGCCCCCCTGCATTGCAAGCAAGCGCCTGTCGTTGCAAGCTACAGCCCCCCCCATGTCGCCATCCTCCCTGCCCCCTCCCCGCCAACTCCTCTTCGCCCTCCTAATCTCCGCCCTGACCCACTTCAAGCCCTCTGAACCCTTCCTAACTCCGTACCTAGAACTGTACCACTCACATTCCACTGTTTCCCACGCGATATACCCGTTCTACACGTACTCCCTCCTCCCCTCCTCCATCATCCTCCCCTACCTCTCCACGTTCCTGCCCTACAAATCCCTCCTCAACGGCATCCTTCTCTGCAAAATTGTCACCAGATTCCTTCTACTCTACTACCCCACCTCCCTCCCCCTCATGCAACTCATGCAAGTAATATACGGCATCTCCGAACTCCTCCCCCTAACTCTACTCTGCTACGCATACCGCATCACCAAATCATCACCCACCGCCGAACCCAACGACTTCTCCCGCGCTACCATGTGGATAAATGGCGTTGCTCTCATCTCGTACTTTCTCGCCGCCGAACTCGGACAGTTCCTGCACTCTACGATGAACCTACCCTACACTGTCCTCTTCTACATCTCCTCCGCTACAATCTCCACCGCCTTCCTCCTCTCCTTCTTCCTAACCCCAGACAAAACAACCTCCGGGGCACCCATAACCTCCCCTTCCCACCTCCTCGCCTCCCTCCAGTCCCTATACACCCGCCCCCTAACCTTCCTCTCCCTCTCCTTCATCGTCATCCTCACCGCCAACTCCCTCGCCGAGAACTACGGCTCCAACTTGCTATGCAGCGTGACGAAGGACTGCGATGCAGCACTGGGACACATCGTGGCGGCGACCCGCGCGACTGCTGGCCTCTTCACAATTCTCGCAATCCCTCTCCCCCTTCTCATCTCGAGAGCAAACCGAATTCCCCTCGTTCTCGCCTTGGCACTGGGTGCCACCGCCGCAACCACCTTCGCAACCGCAAGATCGTACTCTACACTAACGTTCACCTTGCCCTACCTGCTCACAATAAACCTAACCTCGCTAACGTCCGCAACAATCGCCGCCCTCACCGGCCCGCTCCTCTCCTCCTCCTCCTACCTGCTCCTCTTCGGTGCCAACAACATCGCCGTGACTGTCCTTGCCGCGGTCATTACCGCCGTGTGGTCCGCGTTCGAGGGCACCGAGGCCGTGCTGTTCAACGTGATAGCCGGCTTGTGCTGCTGCGCGGCCGTCGGGCTCGGCGTAGCTTTCAGGGACACAGTGTTCCCGGACGCGGAGGACGAGAAGGAGGAGAACGAAATACTTGTAAAAGACGCAGACGTTGTCATTTGAAAACGAACACTTTAGCCTATAGCAATCTTCTCGTGGAAGAAGATCTTCGCCTTGCCCCAAGTCATGTCTATTTCGTCCTCGCCAATCCTGAACCACAGCTTTTCGTCCGGCAGCGGTCGTGTCGTCGTGACAAACATCGTGCCGATGTTCATGCTCCGCGCCTTCTCAGCCATTATTGCCATGCTAGAGTCCGTGAAGCACGTGCTGTGGCAGATGACGAAGGTTGTGTTGTCGACCCACGCGTCGGAATCGGTGAAGTCCGAGTTGGCTATTCTGAACATGATCTCCCTGTACCGCTCAGCCTCCGCTTTGTAAGACTCCGAATCCCTGAACGACTGGATCATTTTATCCCCGCAATTCGTGAGCGACCTCAGCATATCAATCCCCCAGCACTGCGTGAAGTCATGCATGCACCCCGCCGCCAGCACCAGCTTCCCCGTGCCGCACCCCAAGTCCCAGAACACTCCCTTCTGCTCCTTAGGCAAGTGCCCAAACACGCGCTTGCACCGCTGGATCAGCTTGTTGAACTCGTCCAGCCGCCACTCCCCATACACGTACTGCTCGTCGAACATTGACTTCTCCTGCCGCTCCGCCTGCGACAGCTCCTTCCCCAAACTCGTGGGGTACGCATCAAACAAGGTTCCGATGCGCTGCTTCATTATCACCTCGTCGTCCATGATCAGCACTGTGTTGTTGTTCTTGAACTTGAAGTACATGATGGGCAGCTGCATGAAACACTCCTCCGGGCTGCGAAGCACGTTAGGAGTCGCGCAGTCGTCGCAAATACTCGTCTCTTCTGCGCTCTTCGGCAACTTGTTCTTGTTGCCGCAACCGTGGCAGTAGTAGCACCGCTCCAGCTCCACGTCCTTCGCCTCCTTTTTCTTCTTGTTCTTCACACCCAACGCCTCCTGCTCCTTCTGCTTCACCTCCCGCCGCTCCAGGTCATCTGGGTCTGGATTGATGGCTAGAGCAAACGAGACCTGTTTCCAACGGTGCTGAGAACCGTTGGGGTGTTGCACCACCAAGCGAAGCAGGCGCTTATACTCGTCCTATGAAAGGGTCGAGAGGTGTCGTGAGAACGTGGTGAGTGTAGTTGTGTTTGTTGTGTTTGTTGTGTTTGTTGTGTTTGTTGTGTTTGTTGTGTTTGTTGTGATGCATCAAGTCAAATGATGTCAAGTGAACTAACCTCAGACCATGCTTCCCCGGAACTGGGCGGTCTCGGCCTCGCATCGCCGCAGAAGTAAACGCCTTGGTGCTGCGGGCTCTCGAGCGCGTTGTTCTTCGGCGGCACGAACTTCTTCAAACCGCGCTCAGTGTCTGTGAAGGCACTGCTGACTGCTGCAAACTGGTTTATCTGGGAGGACATGGAACCGTTAAGGGGAGGGGGGGGGGGGGAGGGGGAACGAGGGAGGGGGGGGTCTTCAAGCTGGGGGGGGGGGGGGAGGGAGGCTAAACAAAGGTTAGCAGGACTGCTGGGGCTTGGGGCGTTACAATTTTGTAATTTATGAAGTGGGCACCTTCCAGGACGAGCCACAGTGACTACACGCGCCGAGCAAACCGGGGCCTACCCAGTCGCTCTCCCTCTTCGTCCCCCCCCGCTTGACGACACAAACCACCTTTCTGCCACGTTCCCTTCCCCCATTTTTCTAAAACAAAATATCATCTCCGGCCTGACCTACCTGCACAGTTCTCTGCCTAGCACAGTTCTCAGCCTAGAACAATGGCAAACGGGTCCTCCTCGGTGAACTGGGCTTCCAATGACGACGACAACGACGCTCGCCCTACCACCAACCTCTCCACGCGTCCCCTCCAGCTCCAAGACTCTCTCTCCTCAACCGCCTCCCGCCCCTCCTCATCCGCCTCCCGAGCCCTCACCCCCGCCCAGCAATACCGCGAAACTCTCCGAGCAATGACGCCCGCGGAGCACGTACTTCGCCGCCTCGCGTGGCGCTGGGAGAAGGACATTGACACTTGGCGCGCCGGCACCGTGAAAATACAGCGTCTCCAACGAGGCATCGCCTCCCGCTCGTTCTCTGACGTGCTCAAGGCACAGAAGCAGGCCATGTACTCCGTTGTTAAGATCACGTTGAAGGCGGGGGGGGACGTGACGATGGGGAAGGCCGACGACGCGATCTTCTCGCTGTCGAGGGCGCTGCATGTCGACCCCGGTGCGAAGCTCGCGTACCTCGTCCGCGGCCGCGCGTACTTCGTGCAGGGCATGTACAATGAGGCCATGAATGACTTCTCTAGCGTTGTGATGAGTGGGACGGCGGAGGAGAGTCGCGACGATGTTCTGAGGATGCGTATCGCGCTGGGCGACGAATACCACACTGCGCTGACGACGTTTGATCGGTTGAAGTTGTTCTCGGTCGGAACGCTTGTGGATAGCTTCCATGACCCTCAGATCAGGGCGGCCAACGACATGATTAAGGTCGCGGGGTTCGCTAACAAGG
>Ga0307985_10000301_pt1 | contig 29600 bp, 24 predicted proteins | sample EllFjometageno80_FD_203155 | JGI IMG/M metagenome (GOLD analysis project Ga0307985, IMG submission 203155) | Marine microbial communities from Ellis Fjord, Antarctic Ocean - #80 | ecosystem: Environmental > Aquatic > Marine > Unclassified | place: Southern Ocean | collected 2014-10-09 | reverse complement strand
GCCCACGAACGGAAGCGCCTTCATCTTCAGGACGCCCACCAAAGTGCAACAGCACAAACTCGCGCTCTTCCACAGAGCGTCGGAGTTCTCCACGTCTTTCTCGAGCAGCACCACCGTCGCGACCTTCAACGCGCCGACGTATGCGTCCATCTTCTGCACGCCCTGCAGCGCGCTGGCGATCTTCGCCACGGCGAGCAGCCCTGTGACCTTGCCCTCCTCTCCGTCGCCGCCCCCGCTGATGATCTCGGTGAACTCGGCCACGCTGTCCAAAAACAGCTCCTGCTCCGCGCTGCCGCCCTCCGCCTCAGCCGCGCGCTCGCCCAAAATAACGAGACTCTTCTTGAAGAGGCTCGAGTGGCTCGAGTCCACGAGGATCTTGGCCGCCGTGAGGAAGTTCGGCACGTCCAGCAAACGCTGCAGGGAGCACAGCGACTCGATGATGGTGTCCGTGCACGTTTTGAAGAAATTGAACGTGGAAACCTCCATCGCATCCTCAGTCTCTTCTTCTTCGTCGTCGCCTCCAACAGCATCTCCGACGTCTCCAAGCATCGTCTGCAGCTTCTCCCACATCTCGAGAAGACTCTTCTGCGCGCCCTTGGTGTTCTTCAAGATGAGCGGGAAGGAGACGCTGCCGAGCAAGCTCTGGGTGCACATCATGATGTTGCACACGAGCAGTTTGATCGTAGCGGGATCGTAGTCGGGCGCAAGCGAAAGGAGGTCGGTGAACTTGACGTTCCAGAACGCCATCTCCTTGGCGGACTTGTTGCTCTTGCCACTCTTGTTGCTCGTTGCAGTGGCGTCGTCAGCCACGACGTCCACGCCGGCCACGTGGGCGAGCAACTCGCCGGCGTACTTGAGGAGCGACAGCACCGCGTGCACCTAGATGAAGAAGTGTGTGTGTGTTAGTAGGGGAAGACGGGCACTCAAGGGAGGATCGTGGGTTTGTAGGTTCGCTCAGACAGACAGAGTTGCAACATGTTGTTTAGCGGGATGTCTAGTCCCAGTTCTGTAAAGATTAAGTAAAAATGCATCAGCGCGAACCGTCTTCCTTTCCCCAACAAATGAAACGCGCTGCTTACCTGTTCGCTGGTCGGGGTACGCTGAATCAGAGCGAGGCAAAAGTTGCGGATGTTCTCGCCCTCCTCCACATTGTCCGCTTCGCGCTTCGTGCTCAGCAAGCACGCCACGATGGGGCCGACGCACGAAAGCTTTTTGCAGTGGGTAAGCGTAATGACGAGGTTGCTGTAGAAGCTACTCCTTCTGTGAGGTGCCATGGCGTCGTAAGCAGTGACAAAGCTCTTGAGTAGCTCGAAGAGTCCGTCGCCATTCTTGCAGTAGCTCGGGACGACAGTCTGGAGGCAGCGGTTGGTGATCTCAAAGACCCTCGCACCGTCGATGCGCCCCTCCTCTCCCTCCTCGCCGACCTCAGTCACGATCTGAAGTGCGGGAAGCAGCGACTTGGTGACGGAGGGAGACAGGTCGCAGAGCGCTCCGAGAAGCTGAAGAGCGTACTGGTCAACGCTGCTGTTGGAGTTGTTCTTAATGAGCTGGATGAGCATCGTGGCATAACTCGCGCAATCCGTGTCGAGTTCTTTTTTGTTTGAGCTCTTGGCCTGCTTGGGCGATCCCCCGGAGGAGGAACGCCGACGGTTCTTCTTGGCGGACCCGCCGTTGGGGGAGAGGAGGGGGCTGCTCACGCCCTCGGAAGAGAGGAGCTTGCAGCTCTCGAGCAGAGACTCGAGGATGATGATCTTGGAGTACTCCGCGTCGACCGCGTCCATGAGAAGCGCGAGCTTGTTGAAGAGCAACTTGAGGACGACCCAGCCCTCAGCCTGGGAGGACATGAGGACCTTGCTGGTTTTGTTGATGTAGCCAGCGAGAATGGTCACCTTGAGGACCTCGTCCTCGCTGTTCTTCTTGGACAGGTCAACGTCCTCGAGCAGCTGGCCGACCTCGCCTGCGAGGAGCGGCAGGTTGTCAAAGGCGCCGTTGGCAACCTGAACGCCGTCGATGGCGGCCGCCAACATGAGGCGGGCGATCGTCAGGCGCATCTTGGAGGGCAGGCGCACGAAGATGTTGTCGCACCAAGAGTGCTTCTTGACGAGGTGGACAATGAGCTCGACGCACTTGGTGCGGCTCTTGAGGCAGTCGAGAACAGTGGACAGCATCGAGTCGGGGAGCGGGAAGACGAAGGACGACTCGGAGACAGAGTACTTGCGAGCGCGCCCAGAGGCGCCCGTGATGATGCCCGGCCCCTCGCCACTGCCGTCCCCGGCAACACCGCGCAGCATGCGGACGGCGTTCCTCAGGACGCCCGGAAGGGAGGCGTCGTCGTGCTTGCCAGAGACGAAGTCGGCGACGACGGTCTTGCCGACGAGCTCCCAACGCTCGGAGAGGGGGAACAGCGCGTCGCTTCCGTCACCAGCGACCTCCATGGCGCGCAGGAGGGTGGAGACGGAGTTGAAGGAGGACGGGGAGGCGGAGAAGTTCTCCTGCATCAAATTAAGCAGGGTCGTGCGCAGGGAGGGATTGGTCGACGCAGTCCTGCCGAGGAACTTGGGCATGTGGGCAGCGTCGAGCTCGAGCTCGAGGCAGAATCCGCTGCTCGCGTTACCCGCGATGGTAGCGATGGGAGAGGAGAGAGTAGACTGTTTGGCCAGCACCTCGAGGAAGAGCAGAGCCTGCTTTCTCATGAGCCTGTCGGGGTGCGCGAGGAGGGAGAGTGCGGGGATGGCGCAGTTGTCCAGGGACAGGGGGGCGGCCTTGGATTTTTTGGAATTGGTCGCTGCGGTGAGGGAAGATGCGGCCAGCTTGAGCGCGCGCTGGGCGGGGATGGAGTGGGACGGGTCGAGGGAGGAGGCGAGGTTCGCGAAGTAGAGGGTGGAGGTGGGGGCGTCGCCGCAAAGGGAGGTGAGGGCAGGGATGGCAAAGGAGGAGAACAGATCCTCGTCAGCGAGGTGGAGGAGAGAAGGAAGCTGGGGGGGGGTGGCGTGAAGCGTGAAGAGGTTCTTGAGGGAGGAGATGAGGGCGGGGGAGGGGGGGAAGGACGTCTTCGTGTCGAGAAGAGTGATTATCAGAGACGTGTGAGGGTACTGCTTCTTGGACAGAGAGAGGTGCGAGAGCGCGGCGTACGCAGCCCGGAGGAGGGTGGGCGAGGAGGAGGAGAAGTCGACGTCGGCGAGGTCCACGAGGAACTGGTTAAGAACGCCATCGAGCTGTTTGGGGCCACCCAGGGAGGCAACGGCGGCCTTGTGTATCTTGGCGACGGCAGCGGCGGGGAGAGGGTCCGGGAAGGAGGAGGAAATTAGGTACGGAATGAGCTCGGTCTTCGTCTGGAACTCGCAGGGCAGGTTGGAGATGACGTTCGTGAGGAGGTCGTCGGAATCGGAGGAAGAAGAGTCGGCGTCGTCGAGGGCGAGGAGCTCGGGGGTGATGAACTGAAGTGAGTGGTACGCGGCCTCGAGGTAGAGCGGGATCTGCTTCTTCTTGAGCTTGCGATCCTTCTTGCTGTCAACCTGAGTGTTCTGCAGCGAATACTTGGCGATGACGGCGCGGACCTCGTCGAGAGAAGGAGACTTGAGGTCGGGGAAGTCGGGGGTGAGAGTCTGGTAGTGCTGGGCGGCAGTCGCGGCTACCTGGACGTTCACGTCGTACAGGAACCGGTGGAAGAGGGACTGCACGATGGTCGGGTCGGCGGGGGAGTTCATGATGGCGTCGAGCGCGGCGAGGCGCGTTTCGGGATTGGAGTGCTCCAGCGCAATACGCGGCGGGATCGCAGCGGTGGAACTATTGGACTCGGAGGAGCCGTCAGTGATAGTGAACTTCATGCCCAGTGTCGACTCAATGAGGGAGCGAGTCTGCGGAAGGGTGCACGTCTCCATCGCCCTCGCAATACCACCGTCAACGTCGCATGGGTTCGCTTGGTGCAGGTCCTTGAGGATGCTCGAGGCCGCGGCGGTGAGGGCAGAGTCGCCGTTGGCGGCGATGTTCTTGTCGAACTGCGTGATGAGAGTGCGCGTGGCGCGCTTCACGAGATCCGAGTCCCTCCACAAGTCTTGCAGGGCGAGATCTTCGACCAGGTTGTGGACCAGCTTCGCGTAACGGAGGGCGGGCTTGGTGTGGAGGAAGAGGGAAATCTTCTCAAGCATCGCCTCCACGAACCGGTTGACGGGGATTCCGCGGGTGGTGTGGATGACGCCAAGAGCGGCGGGGAGGAGGCGGAGCTTCACGAGCAGCTTGAAGGAGGGCGTGGGGATGATACCTGAGGGGAGAGGAGGAGAGAGTTGGCGGCCTTGGAACAGCATCCCGTAGAGAGCGAGGACGGCATCCGCGGATCGCTCCAGCGTCTCCTTGGACGCGGTGGTGCCGGCGGTGGTGGCCGAGGGCTCGTTCTGTTGCTCGTTCCCAACCGCCCCCTCGAGGAACGCCTTGGCAACCACATCCCTCATGGACGCGCCCATGGTGCAGTTCTGCGACACGCAGGAAGCGAGAACGTAGCCCATGGCGCGGAGATCCTCGCACTCGCTAGTCGCCGCGGAAGTGATCGCGGGGAGGAGGCACCTCGCAGCCGACTCGGAGAGGGCGTTGGTGGTCGATTTTCTCGTCTGCACCTCAATCGCCTCAATAACAGTCGCCGTCGCAAACGATATGCGCTTGCTAATGCCCTCGTTTGAATTCCCGTCCTTCAGCAGCTTTGCCACCGCCCCCGCGTCCTGCGCGAGGGTCACGAGAGCGCAAAGCAGCTTGTCGTCAGACGACGCCTGCTTGGCGAGGGCTTCCCTCGTGACGCCTTCGGCACCGGGTTGCGCGTAGGGGCGGAGAAAGTAGAAGACGGGCTGGTTGGTGAGGTTCACGAGGGAGAGGATGCGGGAGAAGAGGGGCGTTGCGTGCGTGTGGAGGGTGGCGAGGATGAGGGAGGGAGCGTTGCGAGCGTGGACGTCGTAGCGACGGATGAGGTACTCGAGCACGTGCAGGGAGGGCGGGGAGGGAATGGTGGGGGCGAGGTGGATGAGCAGTTTGTCGACCTGGGGGAGGAGGAGAGAGGGTTAGGGAAGAGGAGAGAAGGGAAGGCGGGCTTGATCGCACAGTGCTCTCGTTCAGCTTGTTCTCGCTCCTTACCTTCTCATCAACATTCCCATTCTCCGCCTTCGTCATCCGTCCCCTCTCCGCATGCTCGCTGCTCTGCCCCGCGATAATCTCCGCAAACGATCCAAGTACAAGTTCGGGGAAGGAATCACCGAGGGTTTGGAGGGCGGCGTGGCAGCGAGTGCGGAGGAGGGAGGTGGGGATGTCGGCGGCGAGACGGGCGGTTTCGTAAAGGATGGTGGCTTTGTGTTTCGCGGATGCTTCAGTGGTTACTTGCCCGGCAGAGCCCTTGTTGGCGGTGAAGCCGAACCCGCGGCCGTGGGTGTCGGTGTGGGCGGTGGTGGCGGCGGTTTGGCCGTTGAGGGTGTTGAGTTGGGCGGAGAGGGAGGACATGGTGGCTGTGTGTGAGGGAGGGGAAGGATGGGGATGTGTTGGGTGTTGGCAGTTGTGTTCGGGTGTTGGTGACAGGTTGAGCACTTCTTGTTACGGTCAAGGGTAAGGCTTGTAACGGTCAAGGTAGTGGTTTAAGGTCAAGATAGTGGTTTAAGGTCAAGATAGTGATAGATTGCGTCTGTGTTAGTGGTGTTAGTGACAGTTTGATAGCGTAATTTACTGTGTAATTAATTGTGTAATTGGTAATGGATCAGGTAAGGAATGGGCCGATGAATTTTTTTCAGGGGGGAAAGAAATTGTATGCAACGCGATTCATGCCTCGTGATCAGATGGGGTTGGCTGGGGCGCTGGAGAATGGCTGACGGCGCTCGCAATGCTTTCAATGGTGCTTACGGGTTGGTGTTGTGCCGTAGGAAGAGATGGTGAATGGAGTCCAAGTCAACGATCCTCGATATCCAGAGGCAGATGAAGCAGGAGGGGGCAGAAGGAGGCCAGCTGGAAGCTGAAGAGTTATGAGTACATCGCTATCCCGTTAAAGATTTCAATGCGTTGAGACCGTGAGCGCGTCCCGCATTCCGCATTCCCACGGTGGTACTTCTATTCCCAGAAACAGTAGTTGATTTAGCTCCGCGCGATCCGTAACGTTAAGGTACATTTGTCCGCGCTGTGACATATACGACAGCGCAAGGATTGGTGGCGCCGCACTCACTGTTGCGTGCTCTCGTTGACCGCGATTGTGGGGTGACGAAGTGGAGCAGGTGAGGTCTTCAGTTTTTGCCACGCTCTTATTCCAGACAAATCCCACTCGACATAACATTTCATTTGCCATAATGCTCCAGCTGTTTACGCTGCTCCTGCTTCTGCCTCTGGCCAACACTTTCTTCCTCGCCCCCCCTGCTCTTGTCCCTTCGGTCCCCACTCACCTCCCTGCCCTCCCCCACATCAAGTTGCCGACCCCCGCTATCGTCCAGCAAATAGCAAAAAACTCGCCCGCCTTAACGCCCTTCGCCGAGAGCAAAGCCCTCTCCAAAGTCTCCGGCCTCCCGGTCTTCTCAGTCTGCACCAGATGGGGCAGTCCATTCATGATTTACGGCCCCAGCAATCGCCCGACCGCGCTCTACTTCCTTAGCAGCGAGGACGCGAACTCCATGGCTCAAGAGTTCCTACAGATGCCGAACCTCCCTCCCGGCCAGTCAGTGCACGTCCTCTGCACGAACTTCGAGCGCGCACTTCGCCACACAACAGCGCCCGAGAACCCCACCGGCGCCGCCAATGACGCGACAGGCACGGTGGAGACGATGGAGTACCGCATCGTCTCGAGCGGCGTAGACAGGTACAAGGCGAAGGAGCTGAAAGAGCCCAACGCAGTAGCGGCCGAGGTGCCTGTCTTCGCGATCGAGGGGCTCACGGACGCAAAGGGCAACTCTCTCCTGTTCATGAACTACGACGACTGCATCTCGGCTTTCAAGAATGGCGCCAAGAAGGGCTCCTCGGCCGAAGCTCCCAAGGTGGAAGTGTACGACCTCATGAGCTTGGTCAAGAGCATGGAGCAGGACACTGACGGCGCGTTCGAAAAGGTCAAGTTTGTTGCTAGCACCACGGCGCGTGACTTCGCGAAGACCGTTTCGAAGGTCGGGAACGGGAACTCGAGGCTCAAGCCGATGCGTTAATAAGCTCATCACGCTTGTACAAAACGCGCTGTAGTAGTCAACCTAGCCTGCTGTCCCGCCCGCCGCACCCTCCCGTCATCATTTATAATGTTCTGTCTACTGAATACCCCCCCCGCATATAGCTATCACCCGCCGAGCATGTGCCGCTGCGGCAGGCCGCCCCCCCCGCCGTTGCCTCCCATGACCTTGCGTTCGCTCGGCCCGTTCCAGTTGAGCTTGTTGTACGACTGTTGCTCCCGAGGCGGCGGCCTGAACCCGTTGTCGTCGGCCTCGCTGTCCTCCTCTTCCTTGATTCCTTCGTCGAAGCCTCCCTTCTGCCCGGCCTCCTCGCCCTCTAACCCCTTCCCCTCCTCGTCCAACTTGCTGCTCAACCTAACGATGCTCTCGATCATGCGCAACGCTGCGTGCGGCGGTATCTCGTTTGCGTTGTACAGCACCTCCCCCCCCTCCCCACCCTCAGCCTCCTTCACGCCCCGCCCCCCCGCGCTGTACCCTCGAACTTGTGGCGCGTGCGGCGCCGCCGGAACGCCGACGGTCTCTGTGCAGAAGCGCCGAACGACGCTGTCTTTGGCGCAGTTCATGTACTGCACGAGGGCGGCGAGTGTTAGTTTGAGCGAACGAGAATGCGTGGACAAGAATGAGTGCATAAGAGGGCAGTATGTGGCTTACCTGAACGCTCACGTCTGCGCCGCTGTGCAGCAAGCCGGCGGATAGCCTCAATGCGTTTGTCTTGGCGGTGCGACACGGGCCGCACACTTCTCCGTCGATGAAGACCACCACGACGAAGCTCTCGCTGTCCATCACCATGGTCTGGAACATGTCCTCGCTCTCGATCTCCTCCACGCTCGCCCGAGAGAAGAGCCAGAGCCACTCGCTGGCGATGTCGTAAACGGCGTCCTTGATCGAGTTCGCGTCCCTCGCGCCGCCATCCAGCTCGTGCTGCGTGCCGTGTCCGGGCGAGATGACGCGCAGAGTGGGGTAGTGGCGGATGTTGAACTCCTTGCCGCAGAGGTTCTGGTGAGTCTCGCAGTTGATCGCGCCCACTTCAACGTCGACTCCGTACCACTGGTCATCCGCAGTAGGCTCGTGCTCGGCTAGCTGTTTGGCCAGCTTCTTGAACTCGGGGGTAAACTTCTGGCACGCCGAGCACCAAGGCGCGTAGAACTCCACCAGCCAAATCTTGTGGCCGCGGGAAGCAGAACCCTTCTCCGTCTTTTTAGTCAAGCGCTGCCAGAGGGCGTCGTCGATGTTCGTCACGTGGCTGCTGCCGCGGTAGAAGTTCTTCGTTTTCTTGCTGGCGTACTGCTCGTATTCCCACTGCGTATGGAACTCCTCCTGGTCCGCGTCTCCGTACTGGTCGAACGCCGCCCTCTTGTCGGGGTCGGACAAAATGTCGTGCGCGGCGACGAGAAACTCGAACGCTTTGTGCGCCTCCTCGCCGCAGAGCTTCTCGTTGTGCTTGTCTGGGTGCAGCGCCAGAGTAAGCTTGCGGTACGAGCGCCTAATCTCCGCCGTCGTCGCCGAATCGGTGACGTTGAGCGTGCGGTAGGGGTCGTCCACTCCCTCTCCCTTGTCCAGAGCGCGCTGCTTCACCATCTCGCACTTGAGCTTGTCTTGTTCGGAGGGCTCCTTGGCCGCCTTGGGGCTTGCCGGGCTGCCCGGGCTTCCGTCGGACTTGATCTCGGCCTCCTGCTCAACGTCGGCCTCCATCTCCAGCTTCACCCTCAGCAGCTCCTCCCTCGTCATCGCCGCCTTCTCCTTCTCCCTAGTCTGCGACGTGGTCTGCGAAGGCGCTCCAACGGGCAGCGTGGCGGGAGCCGACTTCCTGCAGATATCCTTGCACTCCCCGCACCCGCAGTTGCAGCACCCCCTGTTCCCTGCCGTCTCGCCGCACGCGCAGCGAGGCGGCGCGGCGGCGAAGCAGTCGCAGATCTTCTGCTTGTCACACCCTGAGCCTGAGGGGTTGGAGCAGATTCCGTCCCACTGATCTGGAAGGTCCAGGTCAACGACGACGGGTTCCGTGACTGGATCAGTGACTGGTTCCGTTGCTGGATCAGTGACTGGCGGCTTTGCAAGCATCTGTGGTTCGACGTCAACAACAACTGGGCACATTTTATGGTGTCCGATGGTTCCTACGTGGTCCTCATCTATACGACTTGTGTGAGCAAAGGGAGAACGTCAAATTGAGTCGCTCAAAGCAGGCGGACTTACCCCCTTGACACATCCACGGCTTGTCGGGGACGCACGCGCGCTCGCCGAGGCACCAGCCGCAGTTAGCGGCGAGACAGGAGGCGCAGTTCAAGTGCACGTCACAGCTTGAGATGAGGGTTTTGGCGGCTGGGAGGTGGTTTACAGGCTCATATTTGGATTGGAGGGCCTTGATCTGAGCTTTAAGGAGCTTTGTCTCGGCCAAGTGCTTCACATTTAGGGTTTCGAGCTGCACCGAGCAGGATTGCAAGGTATCGGTTGATGCATCGGTGGAGGCTGCGAGGAGGGGATTCAAGAAGAGGAGGATGACAATGAGGAGATGCTTCATTGCCATCATTGCCAGCCCTGCAAACAATTGACAGGGGCGAGGAGGAGGAGGCGTGGGGTGGGTCGAGAGGGGGGGAGGAGGGAGGGTCGGGAGAGAAGTGGGGACAAACTCAGACAATGCCAGGCTGCGTCCAAATGAAATGAAAATGTACCAAATTAACTTCATTTCAACGCCCTTCAGTGCCCTTACCGAAGCAAGTAACCTATTTAACACGCTACTTGTTCTGCTTAGGAGGCAGCATTCGACCGGGATACCGCGACACAACCCTGTCCGGCATCTTTTCCAGCAGGACCCCGCCAGCGGCCCCGCCGTCGTCATGCATGAACTGCATGTTCTTCTTTACCGCGCCCTTGCCCGCCCTCAGCTTCCGCGGATCAGCAATCAACGTGCTCACTGTGGCCGGACTGCTGTTCGAGTCGTTCAGCTTCTTCAAGTTGCTAATAGGCACGTCTCTGTTCATGACGGTGACATCCTTCCCTTCGTTGAGCTGGTGCTCCTTGGCCACGCTGGTCGGCGGTCGCCGCCAATCCCCGTTGCCCCCCCCCCCTCCTCCGCCCATGTTTACGCTTTTGCCCAACGGCCGATTGCACGTCAAGCACGTCGATCGCGTCAAGGCGGGTGGAAGTGACGAGCTCACGCCCATGTTCTCAATCTCGTTCTCAACCCTCACAATGTCGTTCCTGTCCGCCTTCTGTTTCAAAATGTCGCGCAGCTTGTTCAGCTGCGGTGTCTTGCTCAGAGTGCTCCGCAGCGTGTCGCCCATGCCGTTGATTAGATCGAACATGTCGTCAGTGTCCGCCTTCCGCCCAACGTCGTCCTGCACTCGCATAAACTTCATCTTGATCTCGTCCATGTTCGAGCTCATCTTGCTCAGCGCCTCCCTCGTATCCTCGCCGTCCTGAATCTCCGCGATCATCTTCGTGAAGCTCTCCTCGAAGTTCTTAACCTCCGATTGGGCGGCGGCGATGCGCGTCGACAGCACGTCCTGCAGGTTCAGGCTGTACTCTTGCGTCACAAACTCCGCCGAGACATCATCGATGCTAGCCTTCTGCGCCACCTTGAACCTCAAAGTGGCCATGCCCACGCCGGCGTCCACCTTGTCCGCGATAGCCGGCAGCTGAAAGAACTTTGCGATGTTCGAGAGCGCCTGAGCGAGGCCGTCTTTCATGTTCTTGACTGGCGTTTTCGGCGGCGGCTTCTTGTACTGTAGCCTTGTGAACACCTGATCGACGTACTTGTCCCTCGCCTCTTGAGGGTTCTCGTTCAGGAACACGTTGAGCGCCACCGCGACGTCGGTGACGCGGTCGATCATCTCCCTGCCCTTCTCAGTCTTCATCCTCATTTCGTTCGCCGCCTCCATCACGTCGCTCCCAAGACACTTCTGCGCCGCCAGAGCAACCTTGTGTATGTGCCCAAACCCGCTTAGGAGCATCGCTCCCCGCTGGTCCGTGAAGATCTCAACCCCGCCCTGCTTCTTCTCAACAACCTTCAAAGTCTCCGCGAGAGACTTGATCCACTCCAGCATTGTTTCGGTCACTTCCCCCATCGAGTCCACCGGCGTCGCGCTAAGCTCCGAAAGCTTCTCCCTCATCACCTTCGCGTCCTCGTTGATCGAGTTCGCCGTGTTCTCCAGATTACTCGACAGCAGCGTAGCCAGCTGGTTCATCTCGCCGCTCATCTCGGCGTGCAGATCTTCAATCTTGATCTGAATAGACGACTCGACGTCCGAGACGGTCGGCGCGTCAGGGTTCACGGCGACAGAAGAGGTGAGCGCGCTGGCAAGGTCGGTCTTGACCGCCGAGACGTCCTTCTTGAGTTCAGCGAGCTGGTCAGTGGACTTGTCCAGGCGGTCGTTAGTTTGCGTCGACAAGGCGTTGACTTTGGCCGCGATGCGATTGAGTAGCTCGAGAGGGGGCGTGGCTTGATCGCGCGTCGAGTCCTCCTCAACAACTCGGTCCGCCGCAGCCAGCAGCTCCGGTGTGAACAGGGACTCGAGCTTGTCCAACCTTTCCAATTTGGGAGTTGTCGTAGCCACGAACGCCGCAAACGCCTTCTCAAGCTCGCTGAATTTCTTCCCCTTCTGATCAACGTCTTTCCTCGTCGGCAACGCCGCCAGGTTGATGGTCCTGGGATCCTTCGCCGCCGAGAGGAGGCTCTCGCGGTGCGCGTGGTGCGCGACGTTGGCGATCTTCTTGAAGAGGCTGGCGCGGGAACGGTTCTTGTAGGCGCCGACGTCGAGGGAGCTGTTGTCGGAGGCGCGGTGGTCGTGCGGCACCTTGCTGATGGACTGCAGCCAGATGAAGAAGTTAGTCTTGAGCGATTTCCAGTCGACCACGTGCTTGTTGTGCGGCGTCAGAGTGAGCGTCGCGCGGCGAGATGGGCGAGTCTGAGGAGGGGGCACGGTCAGAGGAGAAGGCGAGTCCGTCTGCGAGTCGTCCTCCGGCGTCGATTGCAGCTCGGCGCCGTTCAATAATGTAGCATTAGCGTCTTGGTTGAGCATCGACATGCCGCGCCCGTCAGCGCGGGGGCGAGGAGGAGCGTCGTCTGCTGGCGGGGCTTCGTCTGCTGGCGGGGCTTCGTCTGCTGGCGGGGCTTCGTCTGCTGACGGGGCGTCGTCTGCTGGCGGGGCGTCGTCTGCTGGCGGGGCTTCGTCTTCCGGCGGGGCGGCGTCTGCTGGCGGGGCGACAGGGTTAAGCATCGACACGCCGCGCCCGTCAGCCCTTGACCTGGCGAACATGTCTTCCGTCTTCTCCTCCTCCTCCGTCTCCTCCTCTTCCTCGGCCTCGTCGTCGCTCTCCTTCTCAACCTCCGCCACACCATCATCCCCATCTTCCCCCATCTCAAACAATAAGTTGGCAATCATACGCTTCTCAATCTCCTCCACCCTCTCCCCGATCCTTGCCACCTCCTCCTCTCCCCTCTCCCTTACGATCTTCCCACAAATCTGTTCCACCATCCCCCGATCCACCCCCCCACTCTTAGGCAGCTCCCCCTCTTCATTGAGCAAGCCACTCTTTCTCAACTCTTTCCCAACCGCGTCACCCATCACACTCCTCAACACACTATTCACTTCACTCGTAACAGTCTCCTGAATCTCCAAACTTATCTGGCTATGAACCGCGGCAATTTGCTTCGCAATGTCAGCTTGCAGAAGCGCCAAAATAGACTCCTTCAAACCATCAAAGAAATTCACCGCCACGTGCAGCGCCGGCGCAGGTTCTACAATGGAGGGAGCGAGCGTTGGAGGTGTGGCCGCCCGCGGCGAGTTAGGCAAGTCCACATCAGTCATGAGCGTTGTATTCGCGGCCTACGAGACTTATTGTGGCCAAAATACAGCTCCAAATACACCCTCGAGCCGTTACGGCACCTGTACGGCGTAGAGTACGGCGGTGGCATTGACGGCTACAGTCGCTCGAAAGTCACTCAACGCAGTAGTGAGCCCTAACCCTAACGGTACGTTGAGCGTAAGCTTGGGTGGCGGCGGCGCGTCGTCGCGCGTGGCGAAGCTGGATGAGTGCCGCGAGCGCGTGCGCTTGCCGCGAGCGCCACTTGCATTGTGTGTCACGGTTTGACACTATGCGTAATGCACGCGTAACAGTAACACAACTGTGTGTTGGACCGTTTTGGCAAAGCCAGACTTTCAGCCAGAGAAGTCGGGTCCCTCAGCGGCCGCTGCATGCAAGGGCTGCAACTGATGCCTGCTTTCCATTACCCGTACGCGCCGTACACACCACCTTGAATCCAGAAAAATCTGAAAAGCTCCTGTTCTGACCCGTTTAGGCAGCGCCCGAAGCCCCTCTCCTTGACTAGCGCCAGTTGATCGGCAAAGCCCCCGTAGCCAACCCTCAATCCCTGGAAATCCACACCTCGGAACTTAACAGCCTCCTTTCTACCACACACACACACACACACGCGCGCGCGCACACACACACACGCACACACACGCACACGAGTTCTACCACACACACGTGTTCTACCACACACACACGTGTTCTACCACACACACACACACACACACGCACAATCACACACAATGGGCGGCGGCAAATCAAAGTACGCCCCTCCTCCCCACACACCACCTCCCAAATCATCCCCCACACCCCCCACCCGCACAGAATCCCGCAACTACGAGCGCCAAACTCTCATCACCGCCCTTGAATACCAGGAGCAACTCTCCCTTCTTACCATGTACAAGGGCTCGCTTCGACAAACGCAGAAGAACCACACGTACGCGAACTGCAAGTCCATCGCCAACGTCATGGTCGAGGCTCAAGACGCTGCCGACGTGTTAAAAATCGGCGACATAGAAACAACCTTGATTGTAGATCACGGCAAGGTCCGCGTTATGACAGTCGCGTGCGGATGGGAGGACCTGACGTACGTGCTCGTCAAGCAACCTAACAGCAACCAGATGGGCGTGCCGCCGTGCATGGTGTTGTACCTCTCCACCTTTAAGACCCAAGCGCGCGCTAAGGCCAGGGTGAACAGTTACGAGGTGGTTTATTCCAGGCCCGAGGCGTATGGGAGCGTCATGAATAGGGGGGCGGTGAAGCGACTGCCGGAGAATGTGAGGGTTGGAATCAAGGCTGAGGTGAGTGTTGGATCATTGAATGCGCAAGTGCATGGCACATATTGAATGAACAAGTGCATGGCACATATTGAATGAGCAAGTGCATGGCACATGTTGAATGAGCAAGTGCATGGCACATCTCCCACCCCGCTGCTAACACACACGTACAGGGCTGCTCCGGCGAGCTGTACCGCCTCTACCACAGCGACGGCGTGCTGCTCCTCGCGAACCCTGACGAGGCGGTGCCGTTCACCGACTTTCAGCCGGGACACACGCTGTTCCGCGCGCTAAAGAAGTTCGTGGCCGTCACGCACAGCAGCATTGATATCATGGGAAACGCGATGGTGACGAAGATCGACTCGGCGTGCGCCCAGTTGGAGCCGTTGATAATGCTGGAGATCTGCAACGACTTCAAGGTTTTCGAGCAGTCGCCGGTGGACAGTCGGCAGGCGGACGCGTACGGGAGCGCGAAGACGGGGCTGGAGATATTCTACGAGAACGACGTCAAGGTTGACGACTACAGAGGCAACTTCGTCTCCGGATACGCCATTATCACGCCGGATACGTTGAACCTCTTCTCGATGCCGAACGACTACTACAACTCGCTGCCTCCGGAGAAGAGCTTGTTCATTCAGAAGTGTCTTGTGAAGCCGATATGTAAGCCGAACTTGTATCGGTTGATTTTGAGCACGGTCTACCAGTCGGTCACGCTGCAGTTCGACACGCTCATGGACATGAAGGAGCTGGTGGAGAAGATTGGGGAGGCGAGCTCGGGGACGACCAACACGGAGAGCGCGATCGAGGACACCATCAACGTCGCACTGACGAACCAGGATCGGGACGAGTTCAGGGCGAGCATCAAGAAGGAGGCTAAGCAGAAGAAGGAGAAGGTGGGGAGCAGGCCGCACGGCAGGCCGGCGAGTCCGAGCGGAGGCAGCTTCATAAAGAGCTCTAGTCCGGTACAAAATAGCCCGGGGGCAAAACACAGAGGGAGCAAGAGCCCCAAGAGCATGACGCGGTCAAGGCCTGGGTCGGCGGAGCAGAGAGAACCTAAACACCTAGGATAGCACAACATATTGCACGGCTCAAACTGCGCTGTCTGCTAGTAGCTTGTGCCTCACCAGCCTCCCCCTCTGGTGCGGATGCTCCCCCGACTCCACGTTCACTGGCAGCGACTTGAAGTTGTCGTGGTACGCAGCCACTGTGAGGAAGCCAAGCAGCGTGACGCTGGGCGGTGTTGTCATGCGCAGGAACTCAGTGCGGGACAGTCCGGAGGAGGCGGCGGAGGAGTCGAGTGCGAGGGACACGGCCGCGCACACGGCGTGGAACGGCGGGAGTAGCAGTCGGTGTACTCGAGGGTAAGGGGAGGGAGGGACGAGAGGGCGATGGTCGCGGACCACTCGAAGCATGCGGTTCCGTCGGTGCTTTCATGTACGCTAGTGGGGACGAGCTCGAGGAAGGTGGCAGATATGAAGACGGGGAGTTGGAGTTCGTGCGCGCAGTCGTGGTTGGCGATGTCGAGCACGAGCTCGCCGAGAGCGCGCATGCCGGCGGGAGAAAAACCGTACGCGGCGTGAGAAGGCGGGGGGTGGATGAGGTAGTCGTGGGGTGTGTGGCTGCCTCGGCTGGCGCGAGGTAGCGGCGTGGAGGTGTGGGGTGAGGCGGGGAGAGCGGGAAGAGCGGGGTGATCGGCGTGGGACAGGTGGTGGAGAAGGAGCGCGATCAGTGGGGAGATGAGCACTGGGGAGAGGATGTGAGGGTGTGAGAGTGCGAGGGTGAGAGGGTGAGAGGGTGAGAGGGTGCGAGGGTGAGAGGGTGAGAGGGTGAGAGGGTGAGAGGGTGCGAGGGTGCGAGGGTGAGAGGGTGAGGGCGAGGGTGAGGGTGAGGGCATCGTACTGTGCTAGTACTGGCTAGCGTACTAGCGCGTTCGATACGGCGCAGCTGAAATTGACGTGTTCTGCACGAACTCTCGCGCGTCGTCATGCGGAACAAGATAGACGCCATCGTGTCGAAACTCCTCACTCTGCCCCCCGCCAGTCGCCACATCACGGCATTTAGCGGCGGCGTGGACTCCTCGTTAACCCTGCAGCTTGTTTCAATAGCATTTCCTGAAACATCCCTTGCTGTCATTGGTGTGTCCGCGGCGCTCCCGGCCGAGCAGCTGGCCATTGCGCGGGACGTCGCGCGCGTCGTGGACGTGGAACTCCTTGAAGTGGCGACCGACGAGGGCTCAAAGGTCGACTACGTCGCAAACAAGGGCCAATCTTGCTTCCACTGCAAAACATCTCTTTATTCAGCTCTCTCGAGCGTGCTGCACACTTCCACAGCCCTACACACTACCGCAGATCCCGTCACGCTGTACAACGGCACGAACAAGGACGATCGCGCGGATCCCACTCGCATCGGGCTCCTCGCGGCTGCGAACTTTGACGTTGTATCGCCCTTATCCTCCTTGACAAAGCCAGAGGTTCGTGCGATGTCCAAGCTGCTGGGGCTGCCGAACCACGACTTCGCGGCGAGCCCGTGCCTGCGCTCAAGGCTCGCGTTCGGCGTCGAGGCGACCACTGAGCACTTGGCGAAGATAGAGCGCGCGGAGGCGGCAGTGAAGGAGGCGCTACTGTTGCCGGTGGAGAAGAACTTGCGGGTGAGGTTGTTGGCGGGGGGTAAGGTGGCTGTTGAGCTCGACTATGACGGGGGCGAGGGGGGCTACTCGGGGTGGGTTGAGGAGCAGCGTGGTATCTTGCGGGATGAGGGTGTGGAGCGAGAGTTCTTGGAGGAGTTGGCGTTCACTAGCATGCAGGTGCGGAGGTTTAAGAGCGGCGGGGAGGCGACGGAGATTCACATAGACGAGCTTAGATGACACGAAGAGTGTGAGAGTGTGTACTCGTCACTTGTTGGTCAAACTCTTCCCCATTATCTTCCTGTTCTCTCAACAATCAACGTCACTCCTGCAATATAGCGTTTCACACTCTACTCTGCCTGGTCTAACTCTGTGCACCCAGCCCCCCCTCTCTCCAGCGTCTCAATAATAACATCTCGTCACTCGTGTCTCTCTCTCTCTCACTCACAATGTGTCGACATTGTTTTAAGCCTTCTTGTCGACGAGAACCTCAACGTTCCTGCCATCAACATCCGCTCCCTTCATCCTTTCCACAGCATTGTTCGCGTCCTCAGCGGTGCTGAGCTGAACAGTGCCCCAGCCGCGGGACCTGCCGTCCGCGCGGGTGGCGACAGTGGCAGAGACGGGGTTGAAGGCGGCGAACGCAACCTTGAGGGCATCACTGTCCGTGGCCCAGGCGAGGTTGTTCACGAAGATAGACGTGCCGGTGAAGTTGGGGTTAGGAGCGGCGTCCTTCTTATCTCCCTTGGTGGATCCACGGTCGGCGTGGACAATGACATTGCGGGTCATGAACTCAGTGTCGTGGAGGGCGAGGGTGGCGGCGGCGGCGGAAGCCTCGTCGCCGAAGGTGACCAGGCCGTAGCCGCGGCTGCGGCCGTTGCGGCCGATCACGACGGAGGCCTCGGTGGGGAGGAAGCCAGCGGCGTTGAAGAGGGTGAAGAGCTGAGGGGCAGGTGAGTACGGGGTAGGTAAGAAAGAGTTATGGGGTGTGTGGTGGGGTGTGGTGGGCGTATGAGGGCCGTAAGTGCAAACGTACCTGCTCATCGGTAGTCTCCCACGCAAGGTTGCCAACGAACAAAGAGCACATAGTATTAGTAGATTAGCAGCTGCAGATAAAAGGAGTTAGAGAGGGTTTGTAAATAGCCGAGAAAAGTCAAGGCTTCCCGCTTGTTTGGTTTGGGGTGGAAACCCTAACGCAGGGGTGGCGGCTTGTCGAATTCGGGCTCAAGTATGGCCTATGGGGTGCACTCGGTGGAATGTCAGGTGACTCGACAATTGTGTTGATGTGCGGCAAAATGCAAGGTGGTTGGTGTGGGTACGTGTCCGTGTTGTTGTCGGTGTGATCACATGGGGGGGTAAGCTGATTTATTGACGTTCAAAATCGCTGGAAGGGTAGCTGAGGGGACGTAAAGGCCGATCCCGATGTAGTTACCAACGGCTGATGACGCGTTGTCACTTACTGAGAAGGAATGTAAGAGAGGCGGGTAGGTCCTGACTCCTAAATAAATCCCCTAATTTGATACCTGTGAGCGGCGCAGCACGTCCGGCTTTGCGTCACGGGGGCACTTTTGGGTTACTATCTTACTATCCCGGTCCTAGGGTTATTGGCGCCGCTGTTCATCGACACGAGCGCTCATCGTAATGAGCGCCCGTCGGAGCGGGTTAGGGTAAGGTTCACTCGTCGTTTGAAAGGTTCCAAACTTTGTCTTTTCCAAAGTGTTCCAAAGGTTCCAAACTTATATGTTCAAATTTCCCTTGTCGTTGCCGTCGCTTTTCCAGCACACTCACGTCACTGCGCACGGTGCTTTGCGGGTTAACAGGGCTGAAAACTTCAGAGCGAGGAGAAAGGGGCAGATGAGAAATTGCTTATTTCGCGAGAAGGCCAAGCGGTCCGCGACTGCTCTCAAGTGCGTACATTGTGCACACTATAACAGTCCGTCGTCCACTACGACATCCTATCCTATCACCATCCCCATCCACCGTATCCATCCCCCGCAGACACTCTCCATCATCGCCCCTTCCCCCGTCACTCTCCCTCCCCCTCTCCCCCTCTCCCCCTCTCCCTCTCCCCCTTTACACTAACCCGAACAACCGCAGCCCCATGTCATTCAGCGGCGGTGGCTCCTTCGGTGCCGGCGGAACGTGGGGCGGCCCCCCGACCAAGGGACCCTCCTCAACCACCCCTGAATCCCAACAGTGGAGTTCACCAGCGCTCCCTCCCACCGCCAACATCATGGGATCAATGGGAGGCATTGGTAGCCTCGCAGGTGGCCTCTCCTCCAACACGAGCCCGCCGCCGCTCGATCCCTCCCTCCGTACCTCCCTCGACCTCACCTCCTCCCTCGACCTCACCTCCTCCCTCGACCTCACCTCCTCTCTCTCCACCTCCCTCTCCTCCTCCTTCTCAAACATGCCCATCATGCCGTCATTGCCCAATCACCAGCACGAACCACCGAAACAGCAGCACTTCATACTGCCCCTCACCGCCCCCTGGCCGCTCACAATCCACAAGAAGCTCTCCTCCCTCGCGCCCTCCACGATAGTGGTTGACCCGGCCTTCCCCGAAGATCTCCTGCGCCTCCTCGCCAACGGCATCGAGGTCAACGACCTCGTTGACATTGTCACCGAGAACGTCGGAATCGCCGAGGACCTCGCCACCGAGATCATCACGGCCATCAAGCAGCTCGAGAACCACGCCATCTACACCCCACCACCGCCCATCGCCAAGCAGCAGCAACAACAACAGCAGCAGCAGCAGCAGCAGCAGCAACACACCCACCACATGATGGGGCAGATGGGACAGGCACAGGTTCAGGCCATGGCTCAACAGCAAGCGGGTGTCGGCGGTCCCAACTCCTCCCCGTTCCACCCGCCTAGGTCCCACCCGAGCCCCCCCCCCATCCACCCTTCCCAGAACACCCTCTCCTCCTCCGCCCCGGAGTTCCAGCTCACCTTCCAGCCCATGGCCTACCAGGAGTACGAGCCGAAGCCGGCCCGGGTCGTCATTGACGCCGAGGACGAGGAGCAGTTCCCCAGTCTCGGTGGCGCCGCCGCCGCGCCCACGGCTCCCTCTGGCATCTCGTCTTCCTTGCGCGCAGAGGGCGCGGGGCAGCCCGTCCTGCCCCCACTCGCCGCCCAAACCATAGCCGAGATGACCGCCCCAAGCGCGATCGATGACGAGCAGTTCCCGTCCCTTGGCATGGGCGGGCCGCCCGTCCCCGCCCGCCGCCCGTCCAAGAAGGAGGACAAAGCGCTCGCCGCTAGCTTGGCGAGCTCCCTCTTCGTCACGACCACCCGCCAGCGCTCCGACTCCGCGACCGGCCTCCCCCCCACCCACCCTGGCAGCGCGAGCGGATTCCAGCCGACTCCTGTCATGATGAACCTTCTCAGCATCTATCCAGACGTTGCTCCACCAGGTGAGGCGACGAGGGAGAGTATGGGAGCGAGCGATGAGGCGAGCGAGTCAGAGAGAACGGGAAATGAGGAGCGGAACGGGAGATGAGGAGCGAACGTGTGTGTGTGCTTTGTGTGTGAGTGTGTGCCATCTCACCCGGTGTGTGTGTGTTCCTCAGCCGCCACGCTCGCCCTGTCAATGGGCAACCAAGACCTCCACAAGGCCGCCTTCGTCCTTCACAAGGCCCTCACCTCCCCCCCCATCTGCCGCCACCTCCTCACCTCCGGCTGCTACCGGTCCGACTGCGCGTACAGTCACGACCCCGGGCAGAAAACGTGCCTGTTCTGGGTACGAGGGAAGTGCAGAGAAACGGAATGCAGGTTCATGCACGGGTTCGCCGACGACGGGATCGACGGGTTCGAGCAGTGGGATGGCTTGGAGTGGCTGAGAGAGCAGGGGTACTAGTGAAGGAAGTAACTCTAAGAAAGCCGATAAGAATAAGCCGTGTACCACGCCTGCCTTCACACACAGTTCACACTGTGTGTGTGTGCAGTTCACTTAGAACGAACAGAGGAGAGCACCGGTGAGAGGGCGTTGAGGCAGATAGAAAAGGAGAAGCCAAAGGTGATTTTCGCCGCTCATCAACTCAAGCTCTCGGCCCCCGTTGAGCCAAGCAGCTCATACAAGCAAGCAGCGCAGCTCCTGCTGTACTCCTCCATGTCCGCCTTCCAAAACTTCCGCTTCAAGCTCCCCGCAGCCTCTCCTTCGTCACCTCCAGCGCCTTCTGAGGAGTTTGTTCCCTCGGCAGCCGACATAAAGCGAGTGAAAGACGCCAACCCTTCTTTCTCGCCGGCATCTGCCAAGCTTTCTACCTTGTACGCACCTTTCGACAAGTTCTGCGCCTCCCACCATACACCCTCGTCGTGCTCAGTCACGTACAATAGGCCCCTGGATGGCATTGAGAAGCTCCTCCCCCTTAACCACGACGTTAACCACGACGACGACCCTTCCTCCTCCTCGCCTTCCTCCTCCCCACCTCCTCTCGCTCCTCTCGTCACCAAGGCCGCCTCGCTCCTGCCCATCCATCGCGCGGCAATCAACGCCACGCCCCTCACCTTTCCCTTCGATCCTCGTTGCTTGGCCTTCCTCAAGATCCCTCCCGCCCCAAACCACCCGTCCCTCCCTCCCTCAACTAGCGAAAGCCATCCTCTCTGTGATCTGGTCGACGAGCGCTGGAGACTCATCAAGAAACTCCTCTTCGGCACGGCGATTAACGACGACGAAGAGGATGTCGACCGCTCGTTCGACATCTTCACCAAGCACGGGTGCTTGGGCGAACCAATTGAGCGCCTGCCCGGGTCCAACGACCCCTTGCCGCTCCTCTCGCTCCTGACTTGGAAGGACTGGCCGCCTCTCGTGCACCTCCTCCGGTACTACCTGTCCGACCCCGGCTACAAAGACTACGAGCTCGCTTCCAACATCTTGATCCTCCTCTCTTCCCTCGACTGCTTCTCCGACCCGCTCTGCCTCGCGGAGACGCTGCTCGCGATCATCGACCACTTCCCGTTCCACAACAGCCACTGCGTCGACGATCCTGATGATGAGGACCTGGCCAAGATGCGAACGGAGGACAACCCACAGGTGAGGCGAGCGCCTCCCCTCTTTACTCGACACAGCGTGTGTGGCAGTGTGCGTGGCATCGTGTGTGTAGCTAACACTCTCCCTCCTTGTGCAGCACATGTGCCACGAGGTGGACAACTTCTTCGACGTTCTGGGCATCGCACTGTCCTGCGGCACGCCCTCGTTCGGCATTTACCACTACTTGGTGCTGCACGCAACGCTGCGTATGGAGCTCTCTGAGCTGTCCGCCGCGGCGTCCGACGAGCCGGACAAAAGCAAGACGAAATGGAAGGACATGAAGAACCAGATCAAGCGAGAGCTGACGTTCAACCACGGCTTCAAAACTGCGCAGATGAAGACGCAGCTTCTCGAGAAGATCATCGAGGCGGTGGGGCAGCTGAGCATCATGGCGCTCTGGAGCCACGACCCGCCTGACAGCAAGAAGTTCTCGCACGCGTACTCCGACGACGAGTACAAGCGGATTATGCAGACGATGGCGAGGTGAGTACTGCTGCGCGAGCGAGTCGCCGATTGTGCTAATCCGCCGATGTAGCCGATCAAACGAGCCCCCCCTTTGTTCACGTCGTCTCCCCCCTTGCTCACACGTGTGCGTGGCCCCACCAGCTTCGCCGAGCCCTCTTCTTCGCCCTCGTGGTACTGGTGCATGGAGACGCTCACCGAGATCGGCGAGGACATTGTGCGGCGCTTCCCCCCGCACGGCGACGAGACTGACTTCCTGGGCGTGGCGTTCGTTAACGCAATCGTGAAGGCCCACTCTTTCTTCCCCCGCCCCGCCCCGCGCTACCGCTTCAGCCCCTTCTTCCCAACGCGGTACGCCGACGCAGTCAGAACCGCGACGTCCCGCCGCCAGTCCTCCCGCCTGTGGAACGCCAAGGCCGACGTCAAGAAGCTGCACGCCCTGAGCGTGCAGCTCGTGCGGCTGCTGTTCCTGCGCGACTTGGTGGGCGTGCAGCTCTCTATCGGATGGGGCGACTTCCTGATCTTCATGGACGAAGTGCCGGACCTCTTCGACCCGCTCTTGTTCATGCACGACATTAACTACACCGAGGACTCGGTCCATCTGCAAGGCCACCGCCTGGCTACGTCGCTGGCCTCGTCGCTGGGGCGCCGCTCGATGGTCACCCGGCTACTGCACGAGGGCTTCAAGAGAAGCGTCGACCCCGATCTCCACCAGCGCCTCGATTGCGAGCTGCTCCTCGAGGCTGCGGAGATCCCCGGCATCGAGCCTTACCCCGACGAGCAGTGGGACCTCAATAAGGCGATCTCACCCCTTTACGACTACAGCTTGATGCTGCTCAATGCGGAATTCAGCAAACGGTGGACGCGCGAGGTGAGGGCGCGCGAGCGAGTGAGCTAGCGAATACCACGGATGTGAGTGTGCGCGCTCTCTGTGCTCACACAACAACCCTGCAGAGCCACTGGTCCTTCCCCCCTGTGTTCAGGGACGCCGTGCTGACGCTCTTCCTGGTCGGTTGGCGGCACCACCTGCCGCCGGAGCTCACGTCGCAAATTGTCGAGTTCCTACCGCGCACGTTCTGGAACGACGAAGCCTACTGCGCGTACCCGCAGTGCTCGATGGATCACTTCATCAGAGTGTTCGACGGCAAGGCCGCCAAGAAGCCTCAATTGACGACGTGCAAATGCAACATCCGCTTCTACTGCAAGCACGGCGTTGGACGCGCGGGCCCGAACGCCCGAACGCTGCGGAGTTGCGCCAAGGAGTACATTTACGAGGGACACAAGCGGGAGTGCTGCGTCGGCGCGTGCAGCTTTCCCCTGAACGCGAAGGAGAGCGCGTTCTTGTCGCGGTGGGAGGAGGGACGGGCCGAGGAAGAGGGCGAGGAAGAGGAAGAGGAGGGGGAGTGGGAGGACGTGGGCAGCAGCGAGGAAGAGGAGGATTTGGAGGCGTGGGGGGACGATGGCGAAGGAGGAGTCGTGGTGGACTTGGACGGATTAGAGGACGGCGAGTTCGCGCAGAGGAAGAGCGAGGCGGTGAGGGCGCATTTCGTCAAGGCGTACACCGAAAGCGGGAGGTGGCCGTGGATCGACGGCGAGGAGGAGGGGGAGGAGGGGGAGGAGGAGGAGGGGGGGGGGCAGGGGGCAGAAGAAGACGAAATATGGCTGTAGGCTCTGGCTGTAGTTTGGGCGCGCGCGCGGGCGCGCGTGCGCAGCAATAATTGACGTCCTATTTACATATTCAAATTTTGGGTTAGGGTTAGAGTACGTGTATTATGGCTAAATTCGGACAACAACTTCAACATTGAATTGCTCTCACCACACACTTATGAAAAGTTTCACCTGCTCAATGCGGTCCCAGAACACCGCCAAACACTTTAATTGCCCCAAAAACAAATCAGTTACAGCCCATTTGCTGAAGGTTGTCACGGGCGCAAAACGCACTTTAGCGTTTTTTGGCCTTTTTTTGCTATTTTTTACTCCTAATTTCAATTGCTCCACAAAGTTCACATCAGACGTGCATGGTCTCAGCGGTCACAAACATACCCCGTAGTCTTAAGAGAAATGTTAAGGTCGACCCTAGTTACACATCTCGATGCCCTCGTTTGCTCTTCAGGTCGTGCGCTTTTGCCAACAGTACGTCGAACTCCTGGTGATCGATGACTCCGTCCCCGTCCGTGTCGATGCTCTCCAGCATGTTGTCCACGACGAAATCCGCAGGCTCGTGGCCCAGAATTCTCGTCATCATCGTCTTGATCTCGTCTCGATCCAGCACCCCGTCGTGATTGCTGTCGATCAAGTCAAACGTCGTTATCTGACTGATCTGCATCCACTTCTCCAAGCAGCAGTGCCTCGTGACCAGCAGCAGCGCCGGAATGAAATCGTCCGCGTTCGGAAACGTTCCCAGTGACTTCAATCGCTTCCCGGCGTCGATCAACGGAGCGATCTCACAGAACCCGGCCATCAAGTTGCGCGGAAGAGCGACGCTCAAGAGGGTGCCGGGGTCGAGGTGGGCGGGCACCACCCCGCCATCGTAGTCCGGGAAATCCTGCATGAACGAAAAGTTGACCTGCACACACACACAGCCGCCGCATACACAGTGTGAACGAGGGGCGCACACACAGAGTGAACAAGGGGGGCAGGGTTGGTCGAATGCAGCAGCCATACGCACGCGCACAAAACGTATGGCAGCATGAATGCGCGTCACATACACAGCGCGGCTCACCTGCAAGTACCCCCTCCTCTGCGGCTGCACGCCCTTTTCCATGTCCTTGACGTCACAGTTCCGGCTGTAATGAATCGCCTCGTAAATCTCCTGCAGCGTTAGTTCGGCGACGATAATCTTGGTTGGGAACGGCAGCTCCTTCTTCAGCTGCGCGTACGTCATCCGGTTGTTTTCGTAAACGTTTCCGCCCTTGATGCTCGCTCCATTGATCAAGCACACGTCGCAGTCTTCCATCTCGTCCTTCACGGCGCTGCAGAAGAAAGCGCCGACGCTGGTCTGCTGGAAACGCGTGCGCTCCGAGTTGAGCGTCGTCTGCGCCGGCACCATCAGCTCGTCGACGACCACCTCGTTCTCCATCGCGGCGATGACCGACAGCTGCTTGTGGGCGACCGCTTGGACCGCCGGTGCAGCCGCGTACGTCGTCAGGTCGACGAACGAGACGGTTGTAGTGGTTGGTGTTAGGTCTATGATGGAGCAGTGGTTGGCGTCGAACCCAGTCTTGACGATCTGAACCACCCCCGTCGAGTCCACTGTCTCGTGGATCAGGTCATGCTCGTGTCCTCCAATGACCACGCCATCAGCGACCCCACAAGCACACATGTGCTTCGCAAGATCCCGATCCCTCGCCAAAGACTGGTGCGTCACCGGGACCACAACGTCCGCGATGCCTTGCTCGTGTGCCGCGGCGTAAGCTTCTAAAACGGACGTAATGGGAACGCCTTTGAACGTGCCGTCTCGGAACATGGTGGGTTCATCTGACATTAGACCGAGGAGAGCGGCAGTGAAGGTGCCGCAGGGCGAGGTGATGACGTCGTGCGGCGCCGTTTGATCGACGTTGAAGACTGTCCTGTTGTGCGCAGGCCGCATGTTCGTGTTGAGGACCTTGACGCATTTCGACAGGTCCTTTATTCGCTCATTCAAGATGGAGAGCTTCACATCTGCCTCGTGATTTCCGAGACACGCGTGGGTAATGCCGGCGGCGCGGAGCGTGGTGACAATGCCGCGACCGGAGTCGATCGAGGAGAGCGTGGAGGGCGATATGAAGTCGCCGGCTATGATCACGGCTTGGGGGGGGGGAGAGAGGGTGGAGAGGAAGGTGGCAAGCCGTGGGAGGTTATGGAGCTCGTAGACGTCGTTGATGGAGACGAGGCGGATGGACGTGAGGAGCGTCAGCGTGCGGCGCATCGAAGAGGGCGGCGCGGAGGGACGGCTGCTTGGTAAACTACGAGATGAGGTAAGTGTGAGTGAGTGTGGAAGATTTTGTCCATGAGTTACACCCATTTTCTCATCTGTAAATTCAACGCTTGAAATGCGCTAGAATGCGTTTATTCCAGGTCAGGATTGGGGCGAACTGTGCACCACAAAGTCTTGACAGAGAGGCTCCAGTCGTTATTTAGAGCGAAACTCCTTTGCCGACTCCTTTGCCCCTTAGGCCACTCAGTTATTTCCCCTTGGCCACTCAGTTATCATCTCCCCTTAGCCGGCCACCCTCCCTTCATCTTGTCCGCAAGTTGCTGAAACAAGTGATCGCTGTTAAGCACCGTCCAGTGATCCGCGTCTACCGTAATAACATCCGCATCGCCCCCCGCCCTCGTAACAGCCGCAGCGTACGCGTCGCGGCAGAAGAACGTGTCGAGCAATGGAATGCCGAACGTCTCCGACTTGCAACCAACGAGCAGATGCCTCGGCAAGTTGTGTTTATTCGCCTTCCTGCTACTCGCCGCCAGCGCTTGCATGGTGTGAACAGGCGACGGAATGGCGCTCCATGCGCCGCCCCATACGCCAGTGCAGACGACGTCCGTGAGCCACCGGGGCGTTGCGGGGCTGGTCGCGGGCCGGGTCCCGAGCACGCCAGACAGGAGTAGCACGCCGTCGGCTTGCGCGGCCAGCGAGGGAGTGCGGTTGAGAAGGGACGTCAGCACGTGTCCCCCTGAGGAGTAGCCGCCGAGGACTAGCTTGGTACCAGCGGGATTGAGAGATTCGTTAGCTTGTGACCATGTGATGGCGGTGGCAACGTCGTCAAGCATGTCCTCGAATGACGCAGATCCTCTAGCAAGCAGCTTCCATCCGGCCATGAGCCCGGCAGCAATAAGAACTGTCATCTGTAGTTGAGAGTTGGCGTAGTGGCGCGTGGCGTAGTACCCTAGCGCGCCGGCCAAGGCGATGCAGAGGCCAGGCTGGAGGAGAGGGAATGCGCCGCGGTGGCGGATGCAGACGCAGGTGGCTCCGGTGGCGGCGATGGTTTTGGGACCAGACGCATTCCACCAACTGCACCCTGAGTAAATGAACGAGTGGTGGCCTAGCCATCCTGAGCCGACAACGAGGAGCACGAGGGGGAGAGAGGGATCGGGAATGGAGGGCGTGAAGACATCGAGGGACTGCTCAAACAGCGAACTGTTTGCGTAGTAGTAAGTTTGAGTCACAGAGGAGGGGATTCGGGTGTTCTTCAAAGTGCTTTTTGTGCTGCTGTTAGACGCGGCCGACGCTTTAGTAGCGCTCAAGGTCTCACGAGGATTGTTGCTAACGACTACGCGGGACACGCGGGAGCTGTGGGGCGATTTTGGTTCGGTCAAGAGTGTCATCTGCAGCGGGGGTGGGGAGCGAGAGAAGTGACCGACAATGCTTTGCTTTTGACGCGTCCGTGTGTGTGTCTCGTTTTTGTCCATGAAAGCGGCCTTTGTCCATAAACGTGGCCGTCTTTCCAATGCTTTCTTGTGTGTTTGCTCCGTCGTCTACTTAGTGCTCTTGAGAAAGAACGCCCTCGGAATGATATCATCGATCCTCCCCTCCAACCCGGTGTCCTCCAACGGCTCGAACAACCTCACGTTGTGCTCTTTCAGCCGAACTAACTCCTTCACGACGGCCACGTCAAACTCCAAGTGACCCACGGGCTTCATCTGACGCACGAGAGCGATCTTGCCGGCGCGAGTTGACGAGGAAAGCACGCGGTGAGGCTGAGCATGTGCACGTGTGAGCCGCACGCGATGAGTGAACAAGGGGGGCATCGTATAGGGGGTAGTAGGTACCGTATAGGGTGTAGCGTGCACACAAACCTTCCAGCTCTGTTTGACACATCGCGCGCGCTCCGAACGCCCCTCTTGTTCACCTGCACGCTCGGTTGAATCATCCCTGGTCCCTCCTCCCGCACATGCTCCTTCAGAAACGCCTCCCTCGCCCTCCCCCTCTCCTCGCCCTTAACCTGCTCCTCGGTAGCGCTCAGAATGAACACACCGTTGCCGCCGGAAGCGTAGTTCAAGCTGCACATAATCATAACCTCCCTCGGAGTGAGAAGCCACGGATACGGTATCGCCACGGACCACGTGAACGGTTGAATCGCCGCGATCGCCGGCCTGAATGCCGACGTGACAATGGAAGGGGGGAACGCGGTAGCGGGGACGTAGCCGGGCTCGACGAGGTGTTTGTGGAGCGTTTGCATGGACAGTTCGGTGGCGGTAGAGGCAGCAGTGACGGCAGTGGAGAGCGCGGCCCTGGTGCGAGAGTAGACGGCGGTGCCGAGGGGAGTGTCGAGGCCGAGGTAGGCGAAGACGTTGTCAAACGTTATAAGGGAGGATTCGAGAGCGAGTTTTGAAGAGGAGTAGGCGAGGGCGGGGGCTCGGGGGTTCGGATTGACGAAGATGCCGGGGGAGAACGAAATGAGTGATCTTGAGTTGTTTTCTTTGACGATTCCAGAGGCAGGTGGAGTTGGGAACTTGGTCCTGAGTTTAGAGGGGACTAGGACGGCGGTCGTGGGCACTAGGGTGGCTGAGGGATTTGAAGAGGTTGCTGCTGTGGCGGCACCTGCGACGTCAGGTGTGGGAGGCTTGGGCGAGACCATCAATATTAACTTCCACGCGAGGAGAGAAACAATAATGGTCGTGCCAAAGAAGATGAAGAGAGCAATGGCTTCCTCCTCTGTCAGGGAGGAATACGGGGCGGTGCTGTTCGCAGGATAGGTGGATTCCGCTGCCATGAGAGGTCTAGCAGTAGGGGGGTGAGCTAGGTGCGAGGTGAAGCAGTGAGCTAGGGGTGAGGCGAAGCATCGAAGGGGCATCAATTGGGACAATGATAAATGGGGCAATTACGATTGGGGCAATAATGATTGGGGCAATTATGATTGGGGCAATGATGATTGGGGCAATGAGGTTGTCAGGGTAAAGATTGAGTTCGGGGGCAACGATCTAGTTGCATGTACAGGCGAACGGGCCGGAGCCAAGGCAGTCGGGGAGCTCTGTCAAAGCTCGTGCGCAAGGGGGGGGGGGGTTGGTGGCGCTGAACCTACGGGGAGAGCGAGAGTATGGGGAGTAAGTTAGAGTTTGCGACAGTGTAACTCTAATATGTATATTTCATGCGTTCAGCCGGTGGGCTGTGCGGCGGGGTTAGGGATATTGGGTGGCAGTGTGAAACTTCGTTAGTCGCTCTGTCTCGCTTGCAGTTGAACGTCGGTCGATGCCATGGGAAGTGCGAGAATGTAGCTAAGGCAGGGCTGTAAGTAACACCGTCAAGCTACTAT
>Ga0307985_10000298_pt1 | contig 29761 bp, 31 predicted proteins | sample EllFjometageno80_FD_203155 | JGI IMG/M metagenome (GOLD analysis project Ga0307985, IMG submission 203155) | Marine microbial communities from Ellis Fjord, Antarctic Ocean - #80 | ecosystem: Environmental > Aquatic > Marine > Unclassified | place: Southern Ocean | collected 2014-10-09 | reverse complement strand
TACTGGACGGGGTCAGAGTGGGCTACTAAAACCACTAGGCCATCTCCTTGGTACGTCTGGAATGGTACAACCTGGGTAGAGAACTTGGCCCTTAAAAATACAGCTATGGGATTACAGTATCAAATACTTCGAGGGCATAGAAACGGCTTATTACTTGCCTGTGACTGGACACAAATCGCAGATGCGCCCCTCACAGCAGAGAAAGTAACAGAATGGACAACTTATCGACAAGTACTACGAGACTTTCCTAGTAATAACCTAGAGTTTCTAGATGTTAATTCACTGGTATGGCCAGAGGTGCCCTCATGAGAGTCCTTAATTATAATGTTCTTTTAGAAACTTGGGATGCTGAGACGCGTACCCTATTTGTAGAACTGACCCTAATCGCACCTAGCCTTCCTATAACAATGCCTGCAGATAGTTTCACAGGGGATACACCAACAGAAGAAGAAGTACGTTTAGTAGCAGACCCTGTGGTAGAAGGTCGTAGAGCCTTTTATCCAGACCCCGCTGTTTCTATGCAATACAGCCTTCGCAACCAAGTAATCACTCCACAGGAGATTTAAATGTTACTATTTCAACTAGAATGGTCTGAGAACTCTTCTCAGAACTTCGACGACAATATTATTATGACCTCTGGGTTCAACCTAGCAGGAGGTTCTAATGTTGAAAGATACTCTTGGCAAGGTATGCCTAACAGTGGTGAGGTTAGGCAGTTTCACCCTGACCATGACTTTATAGTTCTATCAGAATTCGGTCAGGTTTTTACAGGCTCTGCTACACTTTATCAAGTATGGAAAGAAGAAGATAATGTCACTGCAGAATGGTTCACTACTCATGAAAACCTAGTAAACAGTACTCTAGCAGGGGAAGGAAGCTTTACTTACACAGATATTGACCTAGTTAATCGCAAAAGTACTGCTAGGCTTGAGGCTAGTACTAATAGAACTTCTTGGACGGGATACCCCTACAAGTATCACTTAAACCTTGACTATATGAAAGTTGTATTCGATGAAGGTGCTAACTTCCTATGCTCTATAATAATAGCAGATGATTGGACTACTTGGACAACTCAAGTAAGAGATGTACTAGCAGGTACTACTGAAACGATTAATAATCCTGCTCCAGATAAGACGGTGTATATAACTTTCAGCGAGGATGTTTCGGTAAACGGTAGTGCCTTCGTAGCAGGAGATACCTTGAAACTTACTAGTGCCTCATTCGATCTAACGGCTTCCTTGAACACGAAAATATTAACTAATTTCGGATAAATAACTTAGGAGTCTACCACTAGCAGCATGGAAAAATAACTCTTGACAAAACTATCAAAGTCCCGTATAATTGGAGCAATAAAAGAGGTACTCAAATGAAAAACTTATTATTTATGCTTTTAATGGTTTCATCAGTTGCAGTTGCGCAAACAGATCCCATTGTAACAGAAAGCACAGTTGATACAAGTAGCAGAAACACAACCACGTTGAAATCTCCACCTCCTTCAGCGATTACACCAACTATGAACATATCTAATTCAGACTTGTGTACAGTTGGTATAGCGGGTGCAGTACAGACACAAATACTTGGTATCTCAGCAGGAAGTACTGTTCGAGATATGAACTGTGAAAAGTTAAAGAATGCTAAGACCTTGTTCGACATGGGCATGAAGGTAGCGGCTGTATCGGTTATGTGTCAAGACCAAAGAGTCTTTGATGCAATGATGATGGCTGGAACACCTTGTCCTTTCGACGGTATGATAGGGGCCGAAGCAAAAGCTGCTTGGATAACCAACGGGGATAAACAACCCGTAGAGATTGAACTAGTAGAAAGGGAGATGACAGATGGTAAGAAGACTATGCTTGGTGGTGCCGGTGTTGCTAGCTTACTCCTCCTGCTCTTACTCTGAGATAACCTTCGAGCAAAGCACAAACGCAGCTTCGGCAGGTTATAACTGGGTAATGACCAACATACTTCCAGAGTATGCTGGTTTAACTGTTAATGGTGTAGTATATCGCTACACCACTGTTAAAGCTACAGAAGACGATATGTTAGTTAGTGTACAGAATGAAAATGCACTAGGTGACGGATATATATTTAGAAGTGTTGACGATTGGTCAGGACTTCCTGGGAATAGCATAAACAGAGTAATACCTGTAGGCAGTATCCCACTAGAGGCATGGGGAGATGGTTCGATCTCCTGGACAGGTACTGGTGACGTAACAGATGCTACGGTTATCTATAGTTATCAATATGACTTGTGCGTTGACCCTCAAGTAGATCCAAGTTGTGCAGAGTATGTAGCTCCTGTTGTGGCTTTACCAGCAATAGAAATAGTAGACCCTTTGCAAGATGAGTTCATTAGATTAGAGCTAGAAAAGAAAGCAGCCCTAGACGACGAAGATGAAGAAGAAAGACAGCGGTTGAAGAAGAAAGATGGCAAGAAAAAAGAAAGACTTGAAGTACTGCTAGGTAGCATAAATACTAGCTTACTAGCCGCTCAAGCACTTGCCCAAGCCCAGTTACTGCTAGCAATGAATAACTATATTGGAGCCTATTACACTACGATGCCAGGAGGCGTGTATAAAGAGACTCTTACTTATGGTGATACGCAGTTACCTGATAATAATACTGCAAAGCGCGTTAGCTTTGCCCAACAGTTACTACACGAGAAAATGGTAAGTTCCCAATTTAATAACCTAGTCTCAAAGCCTTAAATGAAGGACTAAACTTATGTTTAATAAAACTCTACTTGCACTTAGTGCAGCAATGATCGTAATACCGGCATCTGCCGAAAACGTACCAATTAGCGGTAACGTAGAATCCAAATGTGTGATTACTACTGAAACCAACGGAGTATATGGAAACCCTACTCCAAGCAAGCTTAGTACGCTTCCAGCAGACGGTGGAGTTGTTCCCATTATTCGTTTTGATGTGGTAAGTGCTAACTATTACAAAGCAGTAATAGCAACACCTAACGACTTCTCAGCCAGCCCTTCATTGAACGATGTTGTTGCCTGGACTGGAACAACTAGCGTTGGCGAAGTTAGTGATGCGTTGATGTCTGCTTATGATACAGATAAAGTTGTGTACAACAACTACTCAGAGTTTGATTTAACTATAGCTGGCTCAACGTGGTTTAAAGCTGAGTCTACAGCTGTATATGGCTATGACAAGTCTTTTCCTTCTGGCAACTATAATGCAGTCGTGGAAGCAGAGTGCATCGCACTTTAATATTTACTATGCTACTAGGACTGAGTGGTTACGCAAGTAGCCATCAGTTCACTCCTACCTATCCTGAGTGGGAGAGCTCTTACTCACCAGGCATAGTACAAACTACTATGTTACTGTTTAATAGTAGAGAAGAGATAAGCTATTACGAAATAAAAGTATTTGATGAGGAATGGAATAGCCTTCCATTTGCCGGAGCAGGTATCGCAAATGTTATGTATGTACCTTACCTAGACCGGAAATTTATTCCCATTTACCTACGCGAGAAAGACGTAGGCCTTGCTAGATATATCTGTTCACGTTCTAAGATACTAGCAGGAGGGGTTCAGGCCAGCCAAGTGTCTTCAAGAATTTGTTCAAAACTAAAGTGACTTATATTGAAATATTTAATAGTACTACTACTACTTACCAGCTACCAGTCTTGGGGACAGTCTAATTCTTTGAACCTAGCTATCCCTAACTCTTCTCAAAGCTATCAATCAGATAAGTTTAGGGCGGGACAACTAGACTGCCAGATGGCTATAGGAGCGTCCACTAATGTGGAGTTCGGGGTCGTGGGACTGCTTAGTAAAGAAGATGGCAGTAGTCCTCATAATCAGGAAGCAACTTCTTTTAACTCGTACAACACCCCCAATATGCGAGATATAGGTGTTTACGCTAAGATAACAATACCCATAGGGGCACCAAAAGAAAGACTAAATTGTAACACACTTTATCAGCTAGAACTAACTAAAAAACGACTAGAGGTACAAAAACTAACACAAGAGGTAGAGAATTTAAAACGCTTAGCGTTTGAGAACTAAGAAAAAGGGGATATATGGCAGAAGTTGAGTTTGGAGGGATGACCTTTAAAGGCGGTAAGATGATGATAATGCTTACCGCGCTATCCACACTTGGTGGTGCCACATGGGCTGGTTTTGAGTTCTACAAGGATTACACAGATATGGCTGAAGTCGTGTCTAACATAGATACAGCTAAGATAGAAGAACGTAATAAAATTATCGAAAGCAAACTAGATGCTGCAATAGAGTACACCCGCGATATCAAAGGTGGCTTACGAGACGACATACTAGGAATAGAGAAACAAGCTGATCGTGTCGAAGACAAGGTTAGAGAATCTGAAGAGCGTATTCGCAATACCATTCAGAATGCAGAAGAGCGGTTTGAGGCTAAACGTGATGCTCTACAAACTGATTACGATACTAAAGCTAGCAGACTGCGTGAGTCTAACGATACACGAATCTCAGACTTGCAAACTAAGGTCACTAGAGACATGGATGAACTTGAAAAACGTATCTCAGACAAATTACAAAGAGCACTTGATAACCCGCTTGCGGACTAATACCTTGCAAAAATAAATCTTGACAACGAACCTCACTTTGAGTATAATCTGTATCATGGCAAAAGAATTAACCACAATATCCCCAGAAGGACTAGAGATAGCGAATAGTTATCTTCAGTATGGCAATATTCGCGGCGTGTGCGAGTATCTTCAAGTAGCAGAAACACAGGTAGTTGAAGTCCTTAATAAGCGCGAAGTGAAAAGGTATATTGATACAGTATACTTAGATATGGGCTACCGTAATAAAAATAATATCGGTTCCTTGTTAGATGAAATGATCGCATCCAAATTAGAAGAAGCTCAGGAGACTGGTGTATACTCTAGTAAGGATTTAGCAGACCTATTGCAGATGGCGCATAAGATGCGCATGGACGAAATTAAAGCGCAAGCTGATCTGCTCAAAGCAGAAGGAAGCACTATCAAGAACCAAACGAATATACAGCTCAATGAGTCTGTGCCTTTCGGACAAGGTAACTATGGTAAGCTTATGGAAAAACTACTAAATGGAACCGATGGAGCCTAATAAAGCATATCTGGCACAGTTTATGGAAACCTCTAGACAGGTTGATAGTCTTGAGCGTGAATTCATTACACTTGAAGTTCAAAACGAAGAACGGTGGAAGACAACTTTTACCAGACTCGATTATATTGAACAAGGCCTTCAACGCATAGACAGCAGAATGTTATCTATGGGTGGAATAATCATCGTATTCCTAGCAGGGTTAGTAGTAACGCTGGCTACAATGACTAGCCAAGTATAGGAGATAAGTATGATTGAGTTATTTGAAAAACGAGGTGCATGGTGTTACAGAGACGCAGATGGAAAACTATTTAAGTTCGCTACCAAAGAAGAAGCACTAGCTTCACAAGGTGTACCAGAAGAATCTGAAGAATGTGACTTTTGTGAGTGCGACCCTTGTGAGTGCGACGAAGAGTATGCAGCGTTACTAAAAGAACTTGAAGACGAAGAATGACAGATTTACATCCCGCTGATACTAATGGTGATGGCAAAATATCTGATGAAGAACACAAAATGTATCTTGAAGCAAGACGCAAAGAGCTTGAAGACCAGGATGCAATGCGAGACGCGCAAAGGAACATGGCGTGGTTCGCACTAGGAGGGATGCTTCTTTACCCCTTCGCAGTAGTAATAGCGGAACTTGTAGGGCTGTCTAATGCAGCGAAAATTTTAGGTGATATGGCACCTACATACTTCGTATCCGTAGCCGCTATCGTAGCAGCGTTCTATGCTAAAGAAGCGATAGGAAAAAAATAAGATGGAAATGTTAGTTGATTTAGCTGTAACTTTTTGGCAATGGACAGTGCTTGGAATATTAGTTATTGCTGGCTTCGTTGTAAATAAACTGGATAAAGGAGAACAAGAGACTAGAGTAGACTTTAAGTACTCTTCTATGCCTAAGATGCAGCCTGTTCCTATTGGGACAGCAAGTAAAGGTTTTTGGAAGGGCATACTGATGTGGCTCTTAACTACTCGCAAGTGGCAAATCTGTGAAGACTTTCACTATAGCTTGGGCGGGGTTGATTATATAATTCCAAATGGCTTTGAATTCGATGGAGCCTCAGTACCTAAGTTCTTAGCAACATTCCTTTCCCCTGTAGGGGTACTCCTAATGGGCGGCTTAGTCCATGACTATGGATATAAATATGCTACCCTTATGAACAAGGATGGTAGCACTATCGGACCTGTTGATCAAGAGTATATGGACACACTGTTCCGTGACATTTGTATTGAAGTAAATGGATTTAAAGTATTAAACTATCTTGCCTTCTGGTCGCTACGTGCGGCTGGCTTCGCAGCGTGGAACGGACATAAAAAGCGCGGTACGCACGAACTTTCGTAATAAGATCAATGGTGAGAAAGAAGGGCACATACGCAAAGTGCACGGCCTTAAGAGAGGGCGCTCTCTAGCGGAGGGTTCGACTCCCTTCCCTCACCACCCTACTAAGAGAATAACATGGCAATAGAAATAAGTCGCAGAGATATAATCTCTACTGAAATAGCTGAACTAGGGGCTGAAGAGAAGTTTATAAAGCTCCCAATAGACCCGTACTTAGCATTATTAAAGGTTACACCCCTACCTTCACAGGTAGCTATTATTAACGCTATTAATAACCCTAAGTATAGGTTTGTATGCGCAGCTGTATCTCGTAGACAGGGAAAGACTTATATAGCTAATATTATTGGTCAACTAGTTTCCTTAGTTCCAGGCTCTAATATTCTCATTATGTCACCCAACTACGCGCTTTCCCAAATCTCCTTCGATTTACAAAGAACATTAATTAAACACTTTGATCTAGAAGTAACAAAGGACAATGCAAAAGACAAAGTCATAGAAATATCCAATGGCTCTACGGTGAGAATGGGTTCTGTAAACCAAGTTGACTCTTGTGTTGGTCGCTCTTACGATCTTATTATATTCGACGAAGCAGCACTAGCAGATGGCAAAGATGCTTTCAATGTAGCACTAAGACCCACACTAGATAAACCGAATTCAAAAGCATTGTTTATTTCCACGCCACGGGGTCGCAACAACTGGTTCTCCGAGTTCTTCTACAGAGGCTTTTCTGATGAGTTCCCTGAATGGGTATCTATCAGAGCCACGTATAGAGACAACCCCCGTATGTCGGAATCAGACATATCAGAGGCGCGTAAGTCTATGTCAGAGGCAGAATTCAAACAAGAGTATGAAGCTGACTTTAATACTTATCAAGGTCAGATATGGAGTTTCGACTTTGAGACTAACGTAAAGGATTTGTCTCAGTTTGATACTAGTAAAATGGACGTGTTCGCGGGGTTGGACGTAGGTTTCAAAGACCCGACAGCAATGTGTGTAATCGCCTATGATTGGGGTGCAGAGCAATACTACTTAGTAGATGAGTATCTTAATAACGAGAGAACTACAGAACAACACGCTGTTGAGATACAGAAGTTGATCGATAGATGGGATATAGACTATATCTATATTGACTCGGCCGCACAGCAGACACGATTTGACTTTGCGCAGAACTATGACATCTCTACTATCAATGCTAAGAAGTCCGTACTAGATGGAATCGGACATGTTGCAGCCATTGTAGATAATGGAACCCTCTTTATAGATCAGGAGTGCAAACAGGCTCTAACTTGCCTAGATGCCTATCAATGGGATCCGAACCCTAATCTAATAAAGGAAAAGCCTAAGCATAACATGGCTTCACACATGGCCGATGCGCTTCGCTACGCACTTTATTCGTTTCAGACTGCAAATATATCCTTCTAGCGATATTCGTTTCAGACTGCAAATATATCCTTCTAGCGATACCTAAGCAAAAATAGTGTTTGACAAGCGACGTTAGACAAGATATAATAATTTCTAATATAACCAAACCGCGAAGGGATTAATTACCCTGAACCTGCTCCAACAGGCGCGGTAACTTTCTTGGGGGAAAGATATGGCAAGATGGACAGAAGAAGATGTGTTGTTGCTGAAGGAGACCTACCCTGTATTAGGTTTGGAAAAATCCGCAGAGATACTGCGTAGAACTAAACCTTCCATAAGACAGAAAGCAAGTAGGTTAAAGTTAAAGTCTCCCTTAGCAGGTAAGCACAACATTGTAGATAAAGATAATATTATTAGTCGTTTAAAAGATACTGAATATGAGCTAGTGAGTGAATACACGAGGGCTAACAAAAAGGCTTTATATAAACATAAAACCTGTGGATATGAATGGGAGAGTTCTTACAATAACCTAGTAAAGCTAGTAGGTTGCCCGAATTGTTCTACATCAGGAAACAAAGAAAGTACTAAGTTTGTTTATTTGTGCTACTTTGAAGCATTAGGTTTACATAAAGTGGGTGTAACGGCAGACTGGGATAAACGCAAATATGATTTTTTACCTGGAACTCTACCTAAATTATTACAGCTAGTAGAATGCGATTCCAATGAATCAGCCTTAGAGTTGGAGGAGTTCATACTATCAGACGTAGAATTGTACAATACTGGAGAGCTAAGAAATGGGAATACAGAGACTTTTCTTTGCGAAGGCTTTAAGCAAATAAAGGAATTACTATATGCCTAAACTATTGAGAGACCCGATCAAATACGTTAGAGACAGGGCTAAGTCTAAGTATATTAAAGGGTCGGCTTGCGAGATTTGTGATGAGACAGAGCAGTTAGACTTTCATCACTACTATAGTTTAACGCCCCTGTTAAATCAGTGGCTTATTGCTAACAAACATAATCCTGAGTATATACAAGCACTTAGAGATGACTTTATAGAAGAGCACCATGCGGAGCTTTATGACCATACAACTACTATTTGTCATACACACCACTTAAAGCTACATTCAATTTACGGTAAGGATCCTTCGTTAGGTACTGCAAAGAAGCAGATGCGCTGGGTACAGATTCAAAGAGAAAAACATGGCTTGGTACAGTAATATATTAGGTAGGACCGAGAAGTTGAATCCCGCCCAGCAATTTGATGTTGGAAAAAAGGAAGGCTCCAGGGAACTGACTCTTAGTTATACGAGGGCGTATGAAGAGTTAGAGATAGTCAATCGTGGCGTGAATATGATCGTTGACGATTGTGCTGAGATTCCTACTCTTGTTAAACCCAATACTAACACTAAAGGTGTTGTTAAAGGCATTAAGAGAGCTAAAGTAGAGACACTACTTAACCGCGAACCAAACCCTTATCAAGATATTAACAGCTTCCGAAGAAACCTAATTACAGATTTCATTGTAGACGGCAATATCTTTATCTATTTTGATGGTGCTCATATGTACCATCTACCTGCAGAAAAAGTTATTATACATGCAGACGACAAGACTTATATCTCTCACTACTCTTTAAATGATGTTGATTTTAGTACTGATGAAATCATTCATATCAAAGAAAACTCTTTTCATTCTATCTACAGAGGCGTTCCTAGGCTAAGTCCTGCAGCCCGTACGATGAATCTTATTTCATCTATGCGTAAGTTTCAAGACAACTTCTTTAAGAACGGTGCTGTTCCTGGTCTTGTATTGAAGTCACCTAATACTTTATCTGATAAGATTAAAGAACGTATGATCATGTCTTGGCAGCAACGTTATAGCCCAGATGCTGGCGGAAGACGTCCCCTAATTCTAGATGGTGGTATCGAAGTAGATACTATCTCAAACGTAAATTTTAAAGATTTGGATTTTCAACAAAGCATAGCTGACAATGAAAAGATAATTTTGAAGGCACTCGGAGTCCCTCCAATTCTTTTGGACTCTGGAAATAATGCTAACATTCGTCCAAATTTACGACTCTACTATTTGGAGACTATCCTTCCTATAGTTAGAAAAATCAATTTTGCAATGACTCGATTTTATGGTTTCGAGTGTGTTGAAGACATTACCGAGATTCCGGCTTTGCAGCCAGAGTTAAGTGACTCTTCAGCATATTATACTTCATTAGTAAATGGTGGTATTATTACTCCTGCTGAAGCCAGAGAAAGACTAGGGTTCCCAGAGCTAGAGGGTACCGCAGAGATCAGAGTTCCTGCAAACATCGCAGGATCTGCAGTCGACGCCAATGAAGGCGGCAGACCAGTTGAGGACAACGAAGATGGCGAATAAAGTAAAAATTAATAAAGCTCTTAAAAGTTTAACAACTTACTTCCTTAAAGAAGGTAAAATTCTTAAGGAAGAGGCGTATGCCAAGCTAGGCTCAAATCAGCCGGTTATGGGTTCTACGCTTAACAGTATTTTTGGAGGTTATAGAGGCGCAATAACAACACTAAAGGCTAGTACACAGTTTTGGCCACTTGTTAAGTGCCTAGATAAGTCCGAAGTAGAACCTGCAGTAAAACCTGCAGAAACTAAAGCACCCGTGAAGCCAATACCTGCTAATAAGCCTGTAGCTGCTAAACCTGCTAAAGTTAAAGTGGAGAAGAAAGATGGATAAGATTTTTAGTCTCACTTCCACATTTAAGTCTGAGCAGGCCGATGACGGCTCTGTTTTGATTCGTGGAATGGCGAGCACCGCTGATTTTGATCGCGCAGGTGATACAATATCAGCAGAGGCTTGGCAGAAAGGTGGCTTAAAGAATTTCGAGAAAAACCCAATTATTCTATTCAATCATGATTATGATAGACCAATTGGTCGCGCTACAGGGATGAAAGCTGGTCCTAGTGGCTTAGAGTTGGAATGCAGGATTAGTAAAAGTGCCCCAGGCAATGTAGCTGAGCTTGTTAAAGACGGTGTTCTTGGAGCCTTTTCTGTTGGTTTCAGAGTCAAGGATGCTGATTACATTAAAGAAACCGATGGACTAATGATTAAGGACGCTGAGTTGTTTGAGGTTTCGGTTGTTTCCGTACCCTGTAATCAAGAAGCTACTTTTTCGCTCGCGAAGTCTTTTGACTCAGTTGATGAGTACGAAGCCTTCAAAAAAACTTTCACTAATCGTGTAGATCTAGCCGGTCAGTCTCTGGCTAAGGACGAAGTTAATACTTCAAATGTAGCTAGTGATAACACACCGAAAAGCGCGGAACTAGATTCCGCAGATCAGGAGATCAAAATGGAAAATCAAAACATCGACTTGGAAGCTTTTGCAAAGAAGGTAGCTGAAGATACAGCTGCTAAAATCGCAATGAAGCAAGCCGAGCAAAAAGCAGCTGAGAAAGCCGAAGCTGATAAAGAAGCTTCTGTTGTTGAAGCCCAAAACATTCTCGTTAAGACTGGTATTAAGTCTGGCGTTGAGCAACTCATGGCTGACATGGAAGCCAAGATGGAAGCTAAAGATGCTGACATCGCTAAAATCCTAGCAGAGCACAAAGCTGACCTTGAAGAGAAGTCTTCTGAGATCACTGCTATGCAAAACAGCAAGAAGTCTTTCTCAGGGCGTGAGCAAGACCTTACCAAGTTCGGTAAGGATTTCCTCATGGCTGACGTTCTTGGTAAAATTACCAAGAAAGGCATGAACGGAACTGCATTTGGACAAGCCCTTCTGCAAAAAGTTGGTGTTCAGTTTGACACTAACGCAGGCACTTTAGATACTATCGTTGCAACTACTTTTGAAGAAGAAGTACGTCTTCAGCAGAAAGTTGCGGGTCTCTTCCGTGAAATGCAAGTCAATTCTGGTGCTACAGTTCTTCCTTTGATGGATGACACTAACGTTGCTACTTTCGCTACTGGCGGAATCGGTGATGGCATCTTAGAAAACCGAACGCAGGTTGCTGCTAATGAGTTTGAACTTCGTGAAGTTACTGCTCTTGCTAAGCGTTTGATCTCTGGTACTTACATCGGTAATGATACTGATGAGCAAGTAGTAGTTACAATCCTTCCAATGATCTTGTCTGCTTTGGCTCGTGCTCACGCTCGTGCAATTGACGGCGCATTCACTATTGGTAACGCTAGCATCGTAGGTCTATGTGGCGGAGCTGGAACTGACGGTTCAGGTTCATTCCTAGCTGCTGATTCTACTTCTGTAACTGACATCGCTGTTAACGGCTCTGTTCCTTTGACTGCTGCAATGCTTATGTCTGCACGTGGTGAGATGGGCAAGTATGGAGTTAATCCTGCTGATGTTGCTTATATCGTTAGTGTTGGTGAGTATTACAACTTGATCAATGACCCTGGCTTCTCTGACGTTAGTGAAGTTGGATCAGATATGGCTGCTAAGGTACAAGGTTCTATGGGTTCTGTTTACGGTTCTCCAGTAGTTATCTGTGACCAGTTCAGCATTGCTGCTAACAAGACTGCTGCTATCGCTGTAAACGTACACAACTATGTTGTGCCTCGTCTGCGCGGTGTTGCAATCGAAACAGACTATGAAACAGCCGCACAGCGTACTGCTATTGTTGCTTCACAGTCTCTCGGTTTTACTGAGTTGTTCGCTGGCGCTGCCGGTGATGCACCTTCAGTACGTATCGAATACGCTGCATCTTAATTTTAGAAGAGTAACTAAACTTGGGGGTTCGCCCCCGAGTTTTTACTAATGGACTTATAAATGGCAAATTTAATAACGTTGGAAGAATACAAGTTAGCCTCCAAGATTACTGGCTTGGGGGAAGACACTCGTATCTCTAGCTTAATTACGTCTGTGAGTGCATTAGTAAAGACTTATTGTAACAACACTATAGTAGATGATTATAGTGTTAATAAAACGGAAACATTCAGTATCAACTTTGCATCAAGTTCGGTGCAGCTAACAGGGAGTCCTGTTAACGCTATTGTAACAGTCAAAGAACGAACCGGAATTAGTAGTGATTATACTACTCTAGCTGCGAATACTGACTATTACTTAGATACTGTAACAGATAGCATTTTTAGATCGGGCGGAGGTAGCTTATACAAGAACTTCCCTATAGGCCCAGGCGCTGTGGAAGTAGTATATACATCAGGCTGGGCAACCTGTCCTGAAGACTTAAAGCTTGCAGTAATTGACTTAGTTAGGTACTACTTTAAAGAAGAGCACAAATTGCGACAAACTATCGCTAGTGCAAGCATACAGAACCCTGGTGCTTCTGGAGGCAGTATTGCTTACCCAGACCACATCAAACGAGTTCTGGATTTGTATAAGAACTACTAATGAGTGTAGCGCAGCAGAAGAAATTTCTGACTAAGCTCAGTAACGAGCTTAAGCGTAGTAGCCAAGATTACAGAGATGTTACTGCTAATAAGCGTATGCACACATTCACAGTTACTAGAAGGGCTATCCGTAGAGGAATTAAGGATAGGTTAGTAAAAGATTTTGAAGACATAACACCCGTACTAGTGAATAAGGTGCTAAAAACTAGCGATAAGCATGTAAAGGCACTGATAAGAGGTACAGGTAGGAATTTAGTAAATCTATCTAAGAGAGATAGCGGTGTTACAGTAACTAAGTTTACGCCTTCTAAGATAGAAGCCGCTTTTGAGGAAACTGGTGCGAATAGGTTTAATCAGATAAAAAGATCTTATGATGAACTTTACAAGCTCACTGCAGCAGGAATCTCCGATGCTATCAAAGAGGTTCTGGGAGGAGAGCATAAGAATATAGAAGCTTCTAGCTTGTGGAACTTAGAACACAACTACTTAAAAGGTATAGCAGAGTCCCAAGTAAAGGATGCAATAGATAATGCTTTGTTAGCAGAAGAGAAGATATCAAGAGCCTCCGTAAAGAAATGGTTCTCTAGTATAGGTGTAAATCTGGATATTATACGAAATAGCTCTACAGGAACTATGGAAGTATTTATAGGCTCTCAAAGAGCTAACGCTAAGGAAGGCGGCATAAGTGGTGCGAAAATGACAAAACTTAAAAAGGCTTTAGCAACTGCACTAAGTACTTTGGAAGCGGGAGGCTTGATCAGTAGCTTAGAGGGTTCAGACTCCTTTAAACAGTCAAAAATAAAAAAAGCACGTAGGATTGCACTAAAACCTTTTAGAAAAATAAAAAATACTACCGTCACTAGTAAAGATATAAAGAAAAACGACAGTAAGACTGCAGTAAGCAAAGATATAAAACAAAAACTCGTACTAGCAAAGAATATACAAAAAAGGAAATCTATTAGAAAAGCTAGAAAAGCTAAAGCTAGTCCTGCCTCGAGCATGTTACAAATGATAGCTATACTTAATAAAGAGTTGCCTTCTACAGTGAGAGATAATATGCAAGAGCCTGCCCTCGTTAATAGAACAGGTAGGTTCGCTGAATCAGCACAGGTCACTAATATAATACAGACTCCAAAAGGTTTGCCAAGTATAGGTTATACTTACCAGAGGAATCCTTACCAAGTTTTTGAAGACAATAGCAAAGGATCATGGTCAAATGGCAGTAGAGACCCCCGTAAACTAATTGATAAGTCCATAAGAGAAATTGCAGTAAAGATGGCTATAGGCCGATTCTACACTAGGAGAGTATAATGAGCACAAGGCAGTATACAACAAGACGGCTCGGTATTGTACAAGCTATAGTAGAAAAATTAAAGAATATTGATGGCAGTGGCTTATATCTCACTGCTTTAGGAGATAATGTTTCTCCTCGTTTGAAGTTTTGGGATGAAGTGGAGGAATTTCCTGCCGTTCACTTAAATGCTGGCTCAGAGACACGGGAATATCAGGCTGGAGGATATAAGGACAGGTTTCTATCTGTAACATTAAGATGCTATGTACAAGATGAAGACTCCGTATTAGCACTAGATGAGCTTATGGAAGATGTAGAAACCTTATTAGAAGAAAACTCAAGATTAATGTATAAGGATCGCAATGGTGCGACTCAATATACCCAACAAATCACAATAGTTAGTATAGATACTGATGAAGGTGTGCTAGAGCCCTTAGGTGTCGGTGAGATGCTAATAGAGGTTCGATACTAGAAAATACTGGCAAGAGCAAAAGTTCAAGTCCACGTCTTTTCAAGATAACATAGGAGAATATACAAATGGCAACATTATTTTTTAGCCGCGATACCAAAGTTTATATCGCATACTTGGACGCCGCAGGTGCAGAAGCAGCAGGTGCTGTTTGGGAAATACCAGTATTAGATGGTTTTTCTTACTCACAAGCTACAAACACAAGCGAAGTAACTCTTAATGAGATGTCAGCAGGTAACGCTGTCAGTCGTCGTGGGCGTAAGATGTTTACAGATTCATATGCACCTGCAGAGTGGAGCTTCTCCACATACGCTAGACCTTTTTTAGCTTCTGGTACCGTGGCAAGCGGTGGAGCAGATGATAATGCAATTCAGCATTGCGTGGAAGAACCTTTGTGGGCTATGTTGGTAGGTAACGGCACTTATGCAGCCCCTGTTGAAGGCACCTCAAACGCAGTTTGGACAAGTGCAGGTATTGATGCTGATGTTACAGACTTAGATATTACTTTTGCTAACTCAAACTTAACCGAGTTAGCCAAAGCCAATATCTACTTTGTAACTGATACAGTGGTTTATAAAATTGCAAACTGTACTGTAAATGAAGCCGCTATTGACTTTGATATTGATGGTATTACTACAATCAACTGGTCTGGTATGGGTACAATTATAACAGAAGAGTCCAGTGCTCCAGCAAAGACCCGATACGAAGGTATAGCTACCACTAGTAACTTTATCCGTAATCGTCTGACTGAGTTGACTGCAGTATCAACCTCACCCACATCTACGACATATGCCTTAACCTTAACGGGTGGCAGTATTAATATTTCTAATAATATAACATTCCTTACTCCCGAGACTATAGGTACTGTTAACCAGCCTTTAGGGGCCGTTACAGGTACGCGTACTATTGGAGGAAGTTTTACTTGTTATCTGAGTAATGTAACCAATTCAAGTATGGATTTGTTTGAAAATATTATTGGAGGCACTACTACTACTACTAATAGCTTTAATCTTGGATTCAAGGTAGGCGGAACAGCTAATACGCCTCGTCTGGAACTTAATGCAGCCCAGTGCCACTTGGAAGTACCCTCGCACTCTATAGATGATGTTATTTCTGTAGAAGTGAATTTCCATGCGTTAGGGTCAGATATTGATCTTACTGATGAGCTTACGGTTAAGTATGTAGGTGCGTAAAAATATTTCTTGACATGGGAGGTCTTTTGGACTATACTATGTTAATAGAAAAGGTAGGGGCTCTTTTTTGAGCCCCTTTTACTTTGTGGAGCAGTATGACTACTTATAGTTTTAAAAAAGAAGCGGAAGTTTATATTGTACACGGGTCTCCCGCTGTTACTACCAGACTGGATGTGACTGAAGAAATAAGTTTTAGTCAGACTTTTACAGACAAAACGTACCCTCAGAAGACTTTACATGAGCAGCATAAGCTGCATGAAGCCTCTAATATAAAGAAGGCAAATCCTGCTTCGTTTGAGTTCACTATACCCGCTCTTACGGATGCTACTTTAGCTGTAATATTCGATCTATTAGTAGATTTTAAGACAGGCACATATACATTAGATACTTTTGATTTATATGTAAAATTACCAAACGACGTTTATAAACTTGAAAAATGCGTTATAACTAATGGGACATTCATAATTGAGAAATTACAGAATCTCAAGTTAAGCATTCAAGGAGAGGCGTCAAAGCTGACAAGAGGCGAATCTATAGCTACTGTTACGAGGAATGCTCGTACTGAGCAGTTATCTAGGTTCTTATCAGTGTCAGTAGACTCCAGAGACCTCACAGACGGTCTCTACAAGGTTGCTATAGAGTTGCAAAATGATATTAAATGGACTCCGTATGAAACCGTCAATGATGCACTATTAGTCACTGATGCAGCGACTTCTATGTACCCCTCGAATTTTACACTAGAGAAACGAATACTCTCAGGTTCAGTAGGTCAGTACGTCACTGATACTTTTAATGCAGACGTACAGACTTGGAAGATTGGTGTACCTATTATAATCAAGGCTGGAGAAAGTGCGACACAAGGGTTTCAATTAGATTTAACTAATTGTTCCTTTACCAACAGAAACAGTGTTGAAGATGTATTTACCCAAACTTACGACTGGAAAATGAACGACAATCCTACCGACCTAGGTAGCAAACTTAAATTTAATAACATATAAGGAATAAAGATGGACTTAAAAACATTAATGGTCGATACCAAAGCAGTTTGGATTGACTTCCCGGGATTACCGGGATTTGAAGTAGAAGTAGCGAACTTATCGCGAAAAGAATTAACTGGACTTCGTAAGAAGTGTACTACTACAAAGTTTGATCGTAAAACACGCCAAGCTGTAGAGACACTAGACGAAGATAAATTCGTAGTAGAGTTCACTAAAGGAGTAGTTAAAAACTGGAAAGGCTTAACCCTTGCCCATCTCGAGACTTTGATTTTAGTAGACATTGAAGGACAGGACGTTACGCAAGAACTAGAATATTCACTAGATAATGCCGAGACTTTAGTAAGTTCCTCTACTGAATTCGATGGTTGGCTCAACGAGGTAGTCTTTGATTTAGATAACTTTCGTTCAAAGCCAGAAAGACCAGTTACTGGAACGCCTGGAAAGGTACTTCAAAAATAGTGATTCTAAAATGACGCGAGAGCGTTATTTTAAGATGTGCGAACAAATGGGCAAAGAACCTGATGAGGATGAGATTCCTCCAGACGGGGATGACTTTCCTCTTATAGCAATTTTAGCCCTAAATACTTTCGCAGCATTGGGCGATAGAGTTTACCCTGATATTGGGTATACTGGAAAAGACTTCACAAATTTACCCTTCTATATAGATATGCACGGAGTAGAGGATACAGAATTATTTTTAGAGATTCTAACTTACCTAGAATCAAGGGCTATCAAAGACTCTCAAGAACAGCTTAAAAGAGAGAGGGATAAGCTAAAGAGAAAGCACTAGTGGCAGCGAATGATACAGTTACAGTCAAATTTAAGATTCTGGAAGATGGCAGTCTTCAAGCTGTTGGCAAACACGCAGAAAAGGCAGCAGCGGCAGTAGATAAAGCCACCAAATCTTCCACTAGATATAATAAACAGCAGAAAGGGGTGGCAGGACTTACTTCTAATAGCACCAAAGGCTTCGCTAAAATGACTACTGGTATTACTGGTGGTCTTGTACCTGCATACGCAACACTAGCAGCGAACGTATTTGCTGTATCCGCCGCATTTAACTTTTTTAAACGAGCCGCTGACGTTAGTATCCTTCAAGAGGGTCAAAAAAGTTACGCGGCTAACACTGGTCTAGCTCTACAGAGTATCACAGCTTCCTTACGGGAGGCCTCTAATGGTATGTTGGGATTCAGGGAAGCTGCTGAAGCAGCGGCGATCGGCGTAGCAAAAGGTTTCTCACCAAAGCAACTAGAGGATTTAGCTGTGGGTGCTCGCAAAGCCTCGGCTGCTTTAGGCAGGGGCTTCGAGGACTCCTTCGATCGACTTATACGAGGTGCCTCCAAAGCAGAACCCGAATTACTAGATGAATTAGGTATAACTCTCAGACTTGCTACTGCAACAGAAAAATATGGACGAAGTATTGGTAAGTCCGCAGATGAGTTAACAGCTTTTGAAAGGTCTCAAGCAGTGCTTATCGAAACTCAGAGACAGTTAAATAATATGTTTGGCTCTATGGAAGGAACAGCTAATCCCTTCGTAGAGCTATCTAAAACCTTTGAGGACATTATTCGGGCAGTTACAGACTTTCTTATGCCCATATTTGGAGGCTTAGCTAAAGTACTTACAGGTAGTGCCCTTGCAGCTGTGGCTGTATTTGGCGCTTTAGGCTTATCCATACTTAAAAGTATGTTACCCATGGACGAGCTTAAAGAGAAATTTGAGGACTTTGAGACGGGTTCGCAAAAATCTGTAGATGCTGCTAAACAGGACATGGAAGAATATAGATTAAAGATTAAAGAAACTGCTGATGCACTGGAAGCAGCTAACTCTAAAAGTGTTCAGGGGTCTGCTAAGGCACTAGGCCCTAGAAAGTCTAAGTTAATTACTTCTGCACAAAAAGGTACTCTTACAGATCCTAAACAAATTGGTCAGTTAAAAGCCCATTTACGAAAGGCAGAACAGGAATATAAGACCCACGGGAAGGTGCGCAAAGGCATATTTGAGGGTGCGTCTCAAGCGGAGCTAAATAGTTTAAAAGTGTCTTTAAAGCAGATGGGGCATAGTCGTAAAGGTTATATTAAAAGAGCTCAACTAGGTCTTAAACAGCTAGGGATGACAGCTAAACTTCAGTTTAAGAAAATACAGCTTGCAGGCACTAAAGCTTTAGTAGCTATCGGCAGAGCCGCAGGTCGTATGGGCAGTGCTATAAATAAAGCTATGAAAATGGCCGGATTTATAGGTATGTTTATAATGATTCTGGAAATTGGTGAGCAGATCATGCAAGCTCCTTATACTATACTGGTGAGTATATTAAAAGGAGTTGACTTTATTATTAAAATAGTTCTTAAAGGTATCGGTATGTTTATTGATACTGTTGGGAATCTATGGTCAGGAATATATAATACCATAGTAACGGGGATTAACGCAATAGCTAAGTATGTAGGCTGGGAAGATCCTATAGACCTCCTTAGTACTTCTACTACTGCAGCTACTGATGCTATGGAAAAGTTAGGGGATAAGGTAGCTGTTAGTGCTGAGCTTTTTGTAGGGTCAGATTTTGGAAAAGGTATTAAAAACTTTCAAGATACACGAGTGGCTGCTGCTGAACTGGAAGAATCCTATAACGATCTAAAAAACTCTATAAAAGACACAGGCAAAGAGTTAGATATAATTGTCAAAGGTATTGCCAAGAATAAAGAGCGAGGAATGAAATCTCTAAAAGCTGATTATGATGCGGGTACCATCTCAGCCCTTGAGTATTCTCAAGGAATAAATACCTTAAATGCTAGTTTACAAAAACAGAGATCTACTGCCTTAGGTAGCTTGCCTGCTTCACGTTTGCTAAAAGAAGCTCTCAATATAGGAGACAGTGTCAAAGACGCAGATAAGAGAGCACATGCTTTAGAGCAGATAAAAGAAAAATTAGCAGCTATAGGAGCTTTAAGTCCTAAAGCCTTAGCAGCTATAGAAGCTGGTGATGTGGCATCTTTAGAAAATATAGAAGATGCGGCTCGAAGAGCTACAGGAAACTTAGCTGTTTTAGAAGATGGACTAAGTAACATAGGAGCTGTTCTAACAGAGGGAGATGTAGGGGCTGCAGAGTCCGCACTTAGGTCTCTATCAAAGACTGTAAAAGCTACCGGAGATGGTTTTAAAGACGTATTCGGAGACGAGTCCGTTGCAGCAGCTGAAGCCCTTAGAAAGTTTGAAGAGCTGTTCAAAGATGTAAAAGGAGGTGCAAGTGCATATTTAGCCTCTTTGACAGCCCTTAGAGAAGAGCAGAATGCGTTAGCTGTGTCTACAGCTGCAGCTAATCTTGTGCAAGGTCGGGCAGGTGATATTATGAGACTGAATAACGCCGCTACCGCAGCCGCCATCCTTCTAACTAATGAGAAAAATACTCTGGAGATTACAGACAAGAAGGATCCTATTGCATTTGAAAAGCAGCAAACAGCAGTCACAACTGCTGAGATAGGAGTAGCTAAAGCAGATTCAGCAGTAATTTCAGAAACTCAAGGTTCTGGCATGGGCGCTGCTCATCTGTCTGGAGAGCTAGCTAGGCTCAAAGAGGGTGGGGCAGCCATTACAAATCAGCAGGTGATGAGTCCAATGATGGCAGAGCTAAGTAAGCTAGGCCCAGAGGGAGAGCTTATAACCTCCGTTGTAGACGGTGCTTTTGCGATTTCATCAGCTTTTGGTGCTGCTTTTGAAGAGATAGGAGGCAAAGGTCTCACTATGGAAACAGGACTAGCAGCAGCAGCAGCAGGTGTTCAAGCCATTGGTTCAATGATGGCCGCTTCGAGTAAGGCAAAAATAGCAAATATTGATAGTGAAATAGCGGCAGAGAAGAAGCGAGACGGAAAATCCGCAGCTTCAATGGCTAAAATTAAATCATTAGAGAAAAAGAAAGAGCAAGCAGCTAAGAAAGCTTTCGAGGTTAATAAGAAAATGCAGATGGCAGGAGCCGTTATAAGCACTGCATCTGCAGTAATGGGAGCCTTAGGTAGCAAGCCCTGGGGTCCTTGGAACATAGCATTAGCTGCTATGATGGGTGCCATGGGTGTGGCTCAGTTATCTATTATTTCTGGAACATCTTTTCAATCAGGAGCTTCCGGTGCAGGTTCCTCCATGCCTTCAGCAGTAAGCGTAGGCTCACGAAGCGCCTCTGTAGACTTAGCTAAAGGTAATAATGCTGGTGGGGAGCAAGCCTTTGCACGAGGAGATTCAGGAATTGGTACAGGCATGACTAACTTTAAGCCTACTTCAGCCTTCTCTGGATATAAAGGACGTGCAGCTGGAGGCTTTGTCGTAGGCGAACAAGGTCCAGAACTGTTCATGCCAGATGTGCCTGGCGAAATCATACCTTCTGGACAGAACACTGGTGGAATGACTAACGTGAATTTCTCTATTAGCGCAGTAGACGCTGCGGGTGTGGAAGAATTACTAATGAATCAAAGAGGAAACATAATCGGAATGTTAAGAGAAGCAGCAAATGAACATGGAGAATTGTTCTTAGAAACTGTACAGGAGAAATCATACTAATGGCATATTCTAATATCCTGCCAGACCCCAATAATGCAATTGCAGTAACAGGACAAGCTACGGGGTCAACATACGGCCCCGGCTATAAGTCTGTAAAACTAGGCTCTGAGCATAAGATTATGAACACTCGTACTAACTCAGGAAGACTAATAAGTAGAGAGCTGTCTGGGCATAAGTGGAATATAAGTGTTTCATATAATCCTATGACTAGAGAGGAGTTTGAGCCTATATATACTTTCTTGCTTCAGAAAAGAGGTTCTATGACTCCTTTCTACATTTCCTTGCCACAGTATAAAGCCCCGCGTGACACTGATTTTGCTACATTTGTAGCTTCTAATACTTTCACTAACACTCTAGTAGCAGCGCCTGGCGATACAAGTATAGCAATAACAAATGCTAGTTATACTCCTGCTGCTAAAGGCTCAGCAAAACCTGGAGATATTTTTACTATATCAGACTCCTCAGACTCTAGCCATCTAAAGGCATACCAAGTGACTCGTGTAGATACCTCTATTATTAATGAGAATGGATCTCCTGGAGACAATCATCAATTAATACAATTCATTCCAGCACTACAAAGAGCTGTAAGCTCTAGTGCTTCGATAATATTCAACGACCCTAAATTCAGAGTTGTACTCTCTAGTGATGTATCAGAGTATAGTTTAAACACCAATAATTTATACAGCTTCTCCTTGAAGCTAGAAGAGGCTCAAATTTAATGGCTATCCGCACACTAGACTCCGTACTACAAACCTCCCTACTAAACTATGACCCCTTTATCGTAGTACACTTGGTTAAATTCGAGAAACCGCAGAGTGTTATTCAGAATGGTGGAAAGATTAGGGGCATAGCTACCGACTATACTTATATCACAGACTCACAGTATGATATTATATATAATGATGATGCTACAGATATAGACGGGACAGACCTAGGCCCTCAAACTTATAGAGCGAATAAGCTTACTAAGTTAGGTACTATCAATGAAAGTATCCTAGCAAAAGCCTCTAACCTTACAATGACTTTAGACTCTTCCAGCTTAGGGGCAACTGCTGGTATTAGTGCAACCTTTGATGCCGCAACTACAGAAATGTTCACAGACATTGACTTACCTGCAGCTGGCTTCCAAGAAGGGGATAAGATTCTTCTTAGTGGAGAGATTATAACAGCAGGAAGTTTTGTAATAGGTATTTCTTATACTATAGCAACAAAAGGCTCGACAGATTTTACTACTATTGGTGCAGCTAATAGCCTTGTAGGTACTACATTTACAGCAACAGGGGTAGGCACAGGAACCGGTACAGTAAGCACAAACCCTGTTCATGTTGGTACTTATATACGCATAGATGGTTTCAGAAATGGAGGTAAGACTGCTGTATATACCCAGATAAGTTCTATTGGTACTGAGACAGTCGCGCAAAATTACACTTTAACACTCTCCTCAGAAGAGCTTAATATACTTCTATCCGATAAGAGTGGCACTAGCTACACTAACTATATCAACCGAGAGGTACTTATATATAAGGCTCATATTAATCCCTCTGATAGAACTATTATCGGAGAACCTTTCCTATATTTTAAAGGTATAACTAGCGGAGCTTCTATTACAGAAAAATTAGACTCTTCCCAAATACAATGGACACTCTCTAGCCATTGGGGGGACTTTTTAAGAGTGCAGGGGCGTCTAACTGATGATGCTACACACAGAGCTCTTAGGGCAGATAGTACTCCCGATCTTGAATCTGTAATTAAGCCTTCTTATGCCTCTGATTTAGGCTTCTTACATTCAAATGCAGCAATTAATGCCATAGCTACTTATAACACTAAAGAGATACGTTATAAAAATGTAAGTTCTGGAGGACTTAGTGGGCTCTTAGGAGGCAAGGAGTCAAGAGAGTACTCGGTTGATGTTCCTCGTACTACGGATCTTCAGTTCAATACTCAGGCTAAAATGCTGCCTGTTGTTTACGGGGTACATAAGATTGACTCTTTTCCTATTTTTGTAGATACGCATAAAACTAACTCTGCTGAGGTTTACAGAGTAGATGCATTATGTGAAGGCCCTATAGCGGGTGTGCTTGATATACATATCGAAGATAATACTACTATCTGTCTAGATGCTCAGGATGAGGATGTTCGTAGTACTACAGGAGCTACCTATGATGCAGATGCGGTAGAAGTAGTCTGTTACGGCAGACAAGATCGAGGAGATACTCTACACCATTATAGTGACAAAGATGCCAATGCCAGTCGATATGGGTATACTAGTACTTCCCTAGGGAAAAATGGGCAACCTATTGTAACTATGCATATTTTTGGTACATCCTTTCGGATTACAGATACGGGTACGAACAACGCTACATCTGCTGCAGCTACGGGGATATTGCATGAGGGCAGTCATACAATTACTAGCCCTATATCTGCCTCCTTTACGTTCCACTCAGGACAACCGAATCAAGCTGCAGATAGTACCCTAGTCTCTCTTGCAAGTGCCGGAAACTTTAAAGTTCAGAGTGACTACTATACAGGTAATGAGCTCTATTGGGGTCCTTCTCATCAAGTGCTAGACACTGCTTATGTTGTAGGAAAGTATACAATTGCAGATGGTGAAACAACGCTGCCTGAGATGCAATTTGTAGTAAGAGGCAGAGACCCTGAGTGTTATAATTATGATGGCAGTTATAAGGTAGATTCTACCCATGATGCTGTGGACCATAACCATGTATCTGATTTTAATTTAAATGATACTGTCGAACTATTCAAGTCGGGTGGCACTCCTATCTCTTCAGCGGTTATTATAGATAAGTGGTCTAGTTACGATGTTAACGGGGATGCAGACCATAGATTTAGGTTTTCTATTGGTACAGATTTTTTGAGTGGTAGTACTGAGTTTTATATGAAGAAAGGTACTAAGTACTGGCATATGCAAGCATGGGACCATGCAGCAGTATCCGCCATAGAGCCTATGGATATGTATAACGCTAGTTTGTCTAATATAGGGGCAGGTAGTAATATCACAGATGCTACTGTAGGGACAATAGGCAGTAAAATTACTTTAGGAACTCCTTCTGCTCAGATGATCTTTGCAATTAGCCACGCCACAGCAATAATAGGTGTATATAACCCTAGTAACTCAGGTATCTTAGCCTCTAGCTATGGGGATTTCAGCTATGCTTCTTATGTTATTGATAATATTGCAGCTTTAACAGATACGACAGGTATCACTCGTGTATATGTTAAAAATGCAATAGCTTTAGACACTGGTAGTGGTACAAGTACTGCTAATGGCTATTATACCGGTAATAAGATAACTCTTACAGATACCGTAGGAGGAGCAGTCTATACTCAGGTAAGAACCATTGTAGATTATATAGGAGGTACCACTAAAGTGGCCATGGTTGATGAACCATGGGACTACACAAATCTTCCTAGTTCTACTAGTAAGTACTCAATTGGTTCTGTTGGAGATCGACGCATAACAATTAACCCTGCCATGCAACTGCTGGATTATATGACAAATATTAGGTACGGTAAAGGCTTAGATATTATTGAAGACATAAATCTTCCAACGTGGATTTCTGCAGCTAGAGAGTGTGACACTCGTTCAGATGTTACTGTAGTAGTTCCTTCTGGAACCACTGTAGTTGTGGATGATCAGTGGAGCTATCCAGATAGTGCACCTTATCAATGGCGTGGAAAAGTGCATAGCTTTGAAACTATTGGAGGGTATAAGCAGGTAACTTTTACAGACTGTATAGGTAAGTTAGGTACTAAGTGGAATAGCTGGAAAGTGTTCGCATCAGGTGACCTATATTGGAATGATGGAAAAGCCTACACTGGAGGAGGTAGCACAATAACAACTGCGCCCACTTCGGGGCACTTAACTACAGTACTTATTGGTAATGGCTCTACTACTGCTGATATTCTTCAGGCAGGTGTGTCCTCAGCCAACGGTAATCCTATAGTTAAAAAATATAATCCATCTTCCTTAAACTTCGCTGCTTCTGGGTATAGCTTATATGATGCTGATGATGTTAAGTATTGGAGATATATAGGGTGGGACGATAGTTCTCAGAGAAACGTTACTCGGCATCAGATGAACCAAGTGATTAGCACTAAGTCCCCCTTGTTTGATAATATTAATAAAATGCTGCAACAATTCAACGGAATCCTTCGTTATTCTGTAGGTAAGTATGAGCTTGATGTTAAGAGCAAGAAGAGTGCAACTCTTACATATATTGATAATGGTATTACATACTATCCTGAGAAAATCAGTGAAGATGATATTGTAGGTACTATCAAGCTCACAGATAAAGGTTTAAAGAATAGCAAGAACTATGTCTCTACCTCTATCATAGACCCTCACAATAAGTTTGAAGGTAGAAGTGTCTCTTTCTTCAACTCTACCTATTTAAAAGAGGATAAAGGCATACAGAAGAAAGGGCAATTTAGCATGCCTGGAATTACTAACTACTATAATGCTAGATTTAATATAAAGCAATACTTAGATGAATCTCGCTATGGCTTACAAGTACAATTTACTATGTCTCCTAGAGGTTTACTGCTGCTGGCAGGTAGTGTTATAGAGTTCACATACCCTCGCTTCGGATATGTTGACAAAGCATTTCGTATAACTAACCTTAATTTTAAGAAAGACGGTTTAGTAGATGTTACAGCAGATGAGCACAATGATGATGCTTACATAGTAGAAGCAGAAGGTGAGGGCTCGGGTATTACACAGAGGCCAAATAATCCAACTGTAGTAGGCACCATACCTATACCTCCTAGCAATTTATCAGCTACTAGTACTAATCTAGGTGAGATAGTACTAACTTGGGATAACTCAGCCAAGCATAATGTATATACGCACATAACAGAGATTCATAGAGGGAGTACAGCAAACTTCCAGCCTGATGATAATCTAGCTAATGTAGGTACTACTTATTCTCTTATTGGTACATCTAGTAATAGGATCTTTCATGACCCTGTTAGCGAGACTCCGGCAACAAGATACTATCGAATACGATATAAAGTCTATACTGTATCACAGCATGCAGGGCACTCTGTAAAGATAACTCCCTCCCTGTATTATCCTTTATCTGGTGATCCTGCTGTAGCGGGAGATAGTACAGCATTAAACTCTCCTAGGCTAATTAAGATAGACCCCGGTGCGACGCAAAACTTTATTTATAATATTGCAGGGGATGCAATAGAAACCAATTATGCTAGTAGCACTGCTGTTACTACTACTACCGCTAACACTTCTAGTTCGCAGGCTTTAGCTTATACCTGGACAATCACAGGAACTCCCACAGCCGCTTTGCCAGGATTAAATAGCTCTACTTATCTCTATGAGCCGACAGGTGCCTTTGCAGATATGCCACAAACACTCAAAGTAGTTATGACAGATACTGTAGGTGTTGGCTCTGCTCAAGTAATTTATACGGCTACAGATAGCATAACCTTTACGGCTGCAAAGTTATACCAAAATGGTGTTGTAGGCTCAGACGGCTCTACTTACACAGCTACAAATGGTACACACAATTTTATTGCAGATATAAACGGTGTTATTAGCAATATTAGTAGCTTTGCCAGTAAAATTAAGGCTTTCAAAGGAACTCAAGAACTAACGTTTAATGATCAGGCAGATGTGTCTGGTAATTATCCTGCTAATACATTTAGATATGGTACTTCTACCAATATTCTTCCCAGCGGGTCTGTCACTCCTGTGCTAGTATCAACCAGTAACAGTACTGTATCTAACAGTACAGCGGGTATTATAAAAATAGAGAGTAATCTTACAGATCCTTTTGTCAATAGCCCTACTCCTACATATGCAACTTTTGATGTGCCAATTATTGATAACTCTACAGGAGGCTCCACACCAATTGCTATATTTACTTTTAGCCTTACTAAGTCTTTGGCAGCAGGCCCTCGTGGAGGAAGCATATTTACTTTTGATATTCCAGGGAATGCCACCACAGGTACGGCGGCATTATGGGCACAAGCCTCTTTTTCTAATAATACTCCTAACCTTGCAGCAGCTAAAGCCATCGCGCAACTGGTTATAAATGCAGCAGAGGATGGCTATATAAGACCGAATGATAGAATTACAGTTACAGATAATAATAATTCTATAGCAGGCACTCGTATATATGATCAGTTGTCAGCAACAAGTAGTAATGTTAGTATTGCTACAGCAGACTTTAGTAGTTTAGTTGTAGAGACCTTTCCTGGCAGTGTAATCGTAGATGGCACATTAAGTGCTGATAAGATAACAGCTAATGCTATCTTTAGTAATAATCTCAGTATTGGTAGTACAATGACTTTAGGTAGTGATTCTGCTAATAAATTCGGTGTATTTCATACTATAGGTAAAAGCACATATGGCTCATCAGTAGCAGGAGACGAAGGATTCTTTTTAGGGTATAATACTTCCTCTTCGAAGTATGAACTCGATATAGGTGGAGCAACAAACTATGTCAGATGGAATGGCATCTCACTTGAGGTAGCAGGAACTATAGCTCTAACAAGTACAATAGGAGCTACTCAGTTAATCACAGAGCTAGGGGAAACTGCAGGAAGTTCCTCAAGCGGAAATAGTAGAACGTATATGAATAATAATGGTTTAATAGTTGTAGATGCTACCGGAGCAGCGCGAGTCAAGATTGGCAACCTAAGCTCACTGCAACCATGAAAAAAATAATCCTTGACATAATATCTCAATTTAGCTATAATTCTGTAATGGAGAAAATCAAATGAGTGCAGCCCGATACGACTTGGTTATTGATCAAGGTTCCGACTTTAGCGTAGAGTTTACAATTAAAGAGGCAGGAGTAGTTAAAGACTTAACTGGTTACTCTGCCAGGGCGCAGCTACGCCCTACTAAGAGTTCTTCTACTCTTTCGGCTAGCTTCACTTGCAGCATTGCTAGCCCTACTAATGGCAAGATACAAATGATTTTAGGAAATAGTGTATCCTCTGCTGTAACCGCCGGAATATTCTACTATGACCTAGAAATCTACACAAGTGGTGATACAGTTGTATCTAGATTGCTCTACGGGGAGGCAACAGTCACTCAGGAGGTAACAAGATAATGTCAGATGGCACTACTTTAGATGTATCCGAGTCTGTAACTACTGTTACCATTTCCGAAGATAATACCACAGTCAATATAACCCCCGCAGTAACAACCATAGAGGCTAGAGGCATAGCTGTATCTTCAGGTAGTGCAGGAGTTTTACCTTTCACACCTTATGGCAACCTTACAGCTACTAACGTGCAAACCGCTCTAGAGCAGTTAGCTGACCAAGATTTTCGCACAGATTCTACACCAACTGGGGCAAATGTTCAAGAAGGCGATAGTTGGTACGATACAGATGATAATGAGGTAAAAATATACCGAGAGACAAGTCCAGGCGTGTTTCAGTGGGTTCCTATAATTGTAGGAACAGCTGGAGACGGATCCGACTTACTTGATGCAGGAGCCTTTTAAGGCTAGAGATACGGAGAACCTAAAATGGCTCAAACAATTTTAATCAAAAGAAGTACTAGTACGGCAGCACCAACAACCCTATCCAACGGTGAATTAGCATATTCAGCTAATAGTAGTAAACTATTTATTGGACGACCAGGAGGCGCAGCAGGTGATGTTGATGCAATCGGAGGTAAGTTTTATACTGATATTATCACAGCAGCAACTAGTGCTAATACCGCCAGCAAGTTAGTTCTTAGAGATGTTTCAGGTAACTTTAGTGCTGGAACAATTACTGCGGCTTTAGCCGGTAATGCAACTACTGCAACCGAGCTTGCTACTGCTCGTACTATTACTATAGATGGCGACGTGGATGCTTCTGCAGCATCTTTCGATGGTTCTAGCGACATCACTCTGACTACTGTTCTTGATACTGTTAACAGTACCGTAGGTGCTTTTGGCTCGGCTTCGTTAGTTCCTACTATTACTGTAAACGGAAAAGGTCTTGTAACTTCTGTTACTACCACTGCTATTTCAACATCCTGGACTATTGCTGCAGATTCAGGAGCCGCAAATGCAATTGATGGTGGAGAAACTTTAACAGTCTCTGGTGGCACTGGTGTAAATACAACTGCATCTGCTAATGCTGTTTCTATTGCTATTGGGCA
>Ga0307985_10000297_pt1 | contig 29812 bp, 26 predicted proteins | sample EllFjometageno80_FD_203155 | JGI IMG/M metagenome (GOLD analysis project Ga0307985, IMG submission 203155) | Marine microbial communities from Ellis Fjord, Antarctic Ocean - #80 | ecosystem: Environmental > Aquatic > Marine > Unclassified | place: Southern Ocean | collected 2014-10-09 | reverse complement strand
ATCACTCTTCAAGAAAATATCCTGGCTAATTTTAGTATCGATGCCTAAGATACTTATACAGTTAAGCTTAAATCCATCAAAATCTTCAGCGCTCTTCGTGTTATTTAGAATTTCCTCACAAGTATCATACATCATATTCATGATGTCCATTTGAAGACGTTCACCCTTAAGTGCGTTTTTCCTTCTCTCGTAAATCACCTCACGCTGAGAGTTCATTACATCGTCATACTCTAGCAAACGCTTTCTTGTGCCAAAGTTATTCTCTTCAACTTTCTTTTGAGCTCTTTCTATAGACTTGGTAATCATTGAATGTTGGATCATTTCACCTTCCTTCAAGCCCATTCTATCCATCAATTTGGCCACTCTTTCGGAACCAAATAGACGCATCAAGTTATCTTCTAGTGAAACGAAGAACTGTGATGAACCTCCATCTCCTTGTCTACCCGCACGCCCTCTTAACTGTCTGTCGACTCGTCTAGATTCATGTCTTTCCGTACCAATTATGGCCAGTCCGCCAGCAGCCTTAGATTCTGGAGCTAATTTAATATCAGTTCCTCTACCTGCCATGTTAGTGGCTATTGTTACTGTCCCAGGCTTTCCTGCATTAGCTACCACATCCGCTTCGCGAGCATGCTGCTTGGCATTCAATACTTGGTGTTGAATTTTCTTAAGGTTCAACATCCTACTGAGAACCTCAGAAATCTCAACGGATGTTGTACCAACCAATACTGGTCTTCCTTGCCCTGTTAATTCGACTATTTCTTCAACAACTGCATTAAATTTCTCACGGACAGTTTTATAAACCATGTCCTGCCTATCATCCCTTACAATAGGTCGGTTGGTAGGAATAACCACTGTATCTAACTTGTAGATCTCCCAAAACTCTCCTGCTTCAGTTTCTGCAGTACCCGTCATACCTGACAATTTATGGTACATACGGAAGTAATTTTGCAACGTAATGGTGGCGTAAGTTTGGGTTGCGTCTTCTACTGTAACATTTTCTTTAGCTTCAATTGCTTGGTGTAGACCATCAGAATATCTACGGCCATCCATAACACGACCTGTCTGCTCATCAACAATTTTGACTTTGTTCTCTTCAAGGATATACTCGGTATCCTTTTCAAACATGGTGTAAGCCTTTAACAATTGATTTACGGTGTGAATTCTCTGCGCCTTAACCGTATAATCTTTTATGGCTTCCTCCTTTTGCTTCAGTTTATCTTGGTCTGAAACGTCAACGTCCTTCTCAAGTTTAGCTACAACTTCACCAATATCAGTCATAATGAAAAAATGTGGATCTTCACCTTCTCCGGTAATTAAATCTGTTCCGTTGTCGGTTAAGTTTACTCCGTTTGTTTTTTCCTCAATGGTGAAAAACAAAGGTGCGTCAGCCTCTGGCATTGCTTTCGCGCTATCCTGCAAGTAAAAATTCTCTGTTTTTTGCAAGATTGTTCTCATACCCGTCTCACTCAAATATTTAATAAGCGGTTTGTATTTTGGAAGACCACGGAATGCTCTAAATAACGGAAGGCCTCCATCTTTTTCATTTCCAGCAGCGATTAATTTTTTAGCTTCATTGAGGTATTGGGAACATAATTTCTTTTGCGCATCTACTAACTTCGCTATTCTTGGCTTTAACTCATGAAATTCATGTTCATCTCCTTTTGGGATTGGTCCCGAGATAATTAATGGCGTTCTGGCTTCGTCAATCAATACTGAATCAACCTCATCGACCATAGCAAAATGATGCTTGCCTTGAACAAGTTCTTTTTCCTCACGAGCCATATTATCTCGCAGGTAATCAAAACCAAACTCATTGTTGGTACCATAAACAATATCGGACCTGTATGCTTCTCTTCTTTCGTCTGAATTTGGACTGAATTTATCGATGCATTCGATGGATAAACCATGGAATTGGAAAAGTGGCGCCATCCACTCAGAATCTCGCCTAGCCAAATAATCGTTAACCGTAATTATATGGACTCCACGTCCAGCTAGAGCATTCAAATAGGCGGGTAATGTTGCAACCAAAGTTTTACCTTCACCCGTTGCCATCTCTGATATTTTACCTTGATGAAGCACAATTCCTCCAATCAACTGAACATCATAATGAAGCATTTCCCAAGTCATCTCAACTCCAGCAGCTAACCACTTATTATGCCATATGGCTTTTTCTCCATTGATTTCTACATGTGCACCTTCGGCCGCAATCTGCTTGTCCATTATGGTTGCGCCCACAGTAAGGCTACCGTTTTCCTTTAGCCTTCTCGCTGTTTCCTTGACCACAGCAAATGCTTCAGGTAAAACCTTCATTAAAACTACTTCTAGTTCTTCATCACGCTTTTCTTCAGTGCTATCTATTTCATCGAAGACAGCTTCCTTTTCATGAATATCCAGGTCTGGATTATCCGTTACTTTGCCATGTAAAGCACTCAAGTGATCATCAATTGACTTAAGATCACTTGCAATTATTGCTTTTATCTCTTCTGTTTTTCCACGCAGCGCATCGTCACTAATTCCGCTCAATTTTTCGTAAGCAGAATTGATTTTTTGTACATAAGGCGTTACTTCCTTAATATCCCTATCCGACTTTGTTCCAAATAGTTTGGCTACTCCCTTTAATATCGACATGTCCTTTTATAAAATCCTTTAAAGATAATTGCTAAATCCCTCATATTGAAAGCTTATTGCAATTAATCAAATCTCAATTTCACCCGAATATACTTGTTCTGCGGGTCCAATTAGATATATGTTCTTAAATCCTTCTTTTACTTTTTCAAATGACACTTGAAGCGTACCTCCCTTGGCACTTAACGTGACAGGACTTTGCGCTCCAAGATGACTCAATGTTAATGCAACGGCCGTACAGCCCGTACCACAAGATAGTGTTTCATCTTCAACACCTCGCTCGTAAGTTCTTATAGAAGTAGTACCGTTTGCACTTTCAATAAAATTGATATTTATCCCTTCTTTCTTATACTGATCAGAATATCGAATCTTGCTTCCTTCGATTTTGACATCCAATTGATCTAAGTCTTCAACAATTTTTATCAAATGTGGTGATCCTGTATCTACGAAATATGCATCATCACTGTTTTCCACGTACTCAATATCATGCATCTGTAAATGAACCAACCCTTCTTGAATAAAAGCCTCATGGTATCCGTCAAAAGCATTAAATTTTGCTTCATCTTCAATCATACCCAAATATTTGGCGAAGGTCACGGCACAACGGCTTCCATTACCGCAAAGGCTCTGTGTTCCGTCAGCATTAAAATAAATCATTTTAAAATCTGAAGCTTCATCCTCCTCAATTAGGATGAGACCATCTCCGCCAATGCCAAATCTGCGATCACAAAGCGCTGCGATCAGAGAAATATTCTTCTGATCGAATTCAAGATTACGATTGTCAACCATGACAAAATCGTTACCTGTTCCTTGATATTTATGAAATTGGATATTCGGCATTATTGATTTTGATACTTAAATGCAATAAACGCGCCTATTGTCATTTTGTGACAAATTGACTTAAGCGCTGTCACAATCGTAACATCAATCACTAATTCCTAAAAGCAATTCATTGATGCTAAAACAAAAAAAGCCGCTAAGAAGCGGCTTTAATATTATCGAAAAACTAATTTTTAGTTTTTGATCTTTTCTTTAATTCTTGCAGCCTTACCTTGCTTACCTCTTAAGTAATACAATTTAGCTCTTCTTACTTTACCTTTTCTTAACACTTCAATTTTGTCAAGATTCGGTGAAAGCAATGGGAAAATTCTTTCTACACCAACACCACCAGAAATTTTTCTTACAGTAAAAGTCTCACCATTTGAGCCACTGTTTTTTCTCTGAAGTACAGTTCCTTGGAACTGCTGGATTCTCTCCTTATTTCCTTCTTTAATTTTCACGTGCACATTTACTGTGTCACCTGGGCTGAAATCAGGCATCGAAGCCCTTTTTTCATTGTACTCTTCCTCTATAAAATTGATAAGATCGCTCATAATTATAATCTCCTAATCTTTGTCTCCGAAATCGGTTTGCAAATATAGATATTATCTTTTTATTATCTGATTGTAGACCAACTATTTTTTTTAATCTAAAAGTCCTGGCCTTCTTTCTTTGGTTCTTTCAACAGATTGCTCGTATCGCCAGTCATTAATTTTCTTCTCATGGCCTGATATAAGCACCTCTGGCACTGTTAATCCTTCATAATTTGCCGGCCTTGTATAAACTGGTGGAGACAATAAATTATCTTGGAATGAATCTGTCAATGCAGAAGTTTCGTCAGATAAGACTCCTGGAATTAGACGAATAATTGAATCTGCTAAAACTGCTCCTCCTAACTCACCCCCTGAAAGCACATAATCTCCAATACTGACCTCCTTGGTAATCAGGTGTTCACGAACCCTTTCATCAACACCCTTATAATGACCACAAAGAATAATAAGGTTACCAGTCAAAGATAATTGATTGGCCATTTTCTGATCTAAAAGCGCACCATCAGGCGTCATATAAATGACTTCATCGTAATCACGATCAGCCATCAATTTTTTAATACACAAATCGATTGGCTCAATCATCATTACCATTCCTGCACCACCGCCAAAGGCATAGTCATCAACACTCCTTTGTTTATTCTTGGTGTAATCTCTAAGGTCATGCACGACAACCTCAACCAAGCCTTTGTCTTGCGCTCTTTTGAGAATGGAATGAGAAAATGGACTCTCCAATAATTTTGGTAAGCAGGTAATGATGTCGATTCTCATGATGGATCGTTCAAATAAATATCTACTAGACCATCAGGAACATTCATGACGATCAATTTAGCCTCCTTGTCTAAGGAAACAATTAACTCATCAGAGAGCGGAATCAGTATCTCGCTGCCAGATTTGTGTGCAACAGCAATCAATAACTGATGGCCAGCATCTAAAACACTCGAAACCGTTCCTATATCTCCTAGTTTCTCATCTTTCAATAAAAACCCCTGAATTTCATGGTAATAAAAATCTTCCACTCCCAATTGTGGCAGTGCATCTAATGGCATGTATAATTCAAGCCCTTTAATAGACTTAGCCATTTCAATCGTATCAATATCTTCAAATTTCACAATCGCTTTATCGCGATTCAATGACATTGATAACAAAAAAAATGGAACCAAGTTCTGCCCTTGAAGGACAAAAACTGATTCCATATTTTTATATTGTTTAGGATCGTCTACATCTAAAAAGATTTGGACATCACCTTTTAAACCATGAGGCTTAATGATGTAACCAACTTGGTAACAATCTTCAACCGTCATTTCTAGAGAAATTAATCTTCTTTCTTTTCCTCAACAGGAGCTTGCTCCTCCTTTGCTGCTACCTCAGGAGCTGCCTCGGCAACTTCTTCCTTAGCTTCTGCAACTGGTGCTTCTTCCACTACAGGTGCTTCAACAGCCACTGCTTCTGGAGCTGCCTCTTCTGCTGGAGCTTCAACAACTTCTTCAGCTGGTGCTGCTGCTACAGTTTCTTCTGCAACCTCTGCGCTAGCTTCAGTTTGTTCTTCTTCAACAACTTCTTCTGGCTCGGGAGTGTTCTTAGCTGCAATTGCTTCTGCTCTTGCTGCGCTAACTTTCGCCTCAGCTTCTAATCTAGTCTGCTTCGCGTCTGCCTTAGATTTAGCAATAGAATCAACCTTACCAGTAATTTGAGATTCTTTGTTAGCAACCCATTCCGCCAATTTAGCATCTGCTTGCTCTTGAGTTACTGCACCTTTAATTACACCAATCTGTAAATGCTTTCTAAACATAACACCTCTGTAGGAAAGCATTGCTTTCACTGTATTAGTAGGTTGTGCTCCTTTCATTACCCAGTCAAATGCTTTATCATTATCAATATTGATAAATGCTGGATCTGAATTTGGATTGTATGTTCCAATTTTTTCGATAAAACGACCATCACGTGGTGCTCTAGCGTCAGCAACGACTACATCGTACATTGCCATTTTCTTACGACCTCTTCGGGCCAATCTGATTTTTACTGCCATTTAGCTTTTATGTTAACGGGGATCACGTCCCCACTCTTCAGAGATCACGTCTCCAAAAAGGACTGCAAAGATAATTGAATTATTTAAAAGCAGTAACATGAAATGCAAAAAGATTAAACAATATGACTGATAGCTAACAAGCTGCTTTTCAATGTGGTTAAATAGTAATAACCGCATAAACGGTTTAGCAATTTTAATATATAGCCCTAATCATTTACATTTGCCTTCATAATAGCGTAACTGTTAATCAATGGACCACTTTTCTTACATCAGTAATGCAGACCCAAGTGCTTTAGAGACACTTTATCAGCAATATACAGCCGACCCCAATTCAGTAGACGAAAGTTGGAAAAAATTTTTTGAGGGATTTGAATTCGCTCAAAATAAATTCCCATTGCTTCCTGGAGACAAACAGTCGACACAAAAAATTGCCTCCTCAGGAATTTCAGATAAAGAAGTTCCGGTTCGCAATTTAATCAACGCATACCGTACACGTGGCCATTTAAGGTCGAAAACCAACCCTGTTCGTGAGCGAAAAGACAGAAAAGCAATTTTAGACCTCCACTTTTTCGGATTAACTGAAGCCGACCTGGACACAGTCTTTGAGTCTGGGAATGAAATAGGTATTGGTGCTGCAACGCTTAGAAAAATAGTTGATACCCTTACCTACATATATGAAGGTACTGTTGGATTCGAATATGAATTCATTCGTAATCCTGAAGAACTTCAATGGCTTAGGGACAAAATAGAAAAAGAGGCCCTTTCGTTCAACCCGAATCAAGATCAAAAGAAAAGGATATTGAATAAGCTCAACGAAGCTGTTGTATTCGAAAATTTCCTACACACAAAATATTTAGGCCAAAAACGTTTCTCACTAGAAGGTGGAGAAACAACCATTGCTGCCTTAGACGCCATTATAAATAGAGGCGCAGAATTGGGTGCACAAGAAGTAATGATAGGTATGGCCCACCGTGGTCGACTTAATGTCTTGGCCAACATCATGGGTAAAACCTATGAGCAGATCTTCAATGAATTTGAAGGAAACGCCAAGCCCGACCTTACCATGGGTGATGGTGATGTAAAATACCATTTGGGGTTTTCATCAGAAGTTATTGCAACGAACGGAAGTACAGTTAACCTAAAGTTGGCGCCAAACCCTTCTCACTTAGAAGCAGTAAATTCTGTAGTTGAAGGATTTGTTCGTGCTAAATTAGACAGTATTTATAAGCAGAACGCAGATAAAATCATCCCTATATTAATTCATGGAGATGCTGCCCTGGCCGGACAAGGTATTGGCTATGAGTTAACCCAGATGAGTCAACTAGATGGTTATTCTACTGGAGGAACGATTCATTTTGTCATTAACAACCAAGTAGGATTTACTACAGATTTCGATGATGCAAGGTCAAGTATTTACTCTACTGACGTAGCTAAGCTTGTCGATGCTCCTGTATTACACGTAAATGGTGACGACCCAGAAGCAGTGGTATTCTGTGTACAATTTGCTGTAGAATATCGCCAGAAATTTAATAGAGACATATTTGTTGATATGGTCTGTTATAGAAGACATGGCCATAACGAAAGTGATGAACCAAAATTCACTCAACCATCTCTTTACAACTTGATTTCTAAGCACCCAAACCCTAGAGAAGTTTATAATAAAACATTAATAGAAAGAGGTGATTTTGATGCAGAGTTGGCCAAAAAAATGGACAAAAGCTTTAGAACTCTACTCCAAGACCGTCTAAATTTGGTCAAGCAAAAGCCATTACCTTATACCTATCAACCTCTAGAAGAAGCTTGGAGAAATTTGAGGAGATCAACCCCAAAAGATTTTGAAAAATCTCCTTCAACAAAGATTTCTGAAGCTACATTCAAAAAAGTAGCCAATGCCTTAACAACCATTCCATCAGGTTTCAAACCTATCAAACAAATTGATAAGCAATTGAAGCAGCGCCAAGAAATGTTCTTCAAAAATGAAGAATTGAACTGGGCAGGAGGCGAATTAATGGCTTATGGCTCTTTATTGGCTGAAGGAAATAAAGTGAGACTAACTGGGCAGGATGTTCAAAGAGGTACTTTTTCTCATCGTCATGCTGTACTTCATGATGCTACAACTAACGAAGCCTATAACTCACTCAGCCATATTGAAGGCACAGAGGAAAATTTTGAGGTCTACAACTCATTACTTTCAGAATTTGGAGTGATGGGATTTGAATTTGGTTATGCAATGGCCAACCCAAATGCTTTAACAATTTGGGAGGCTCAATTTGGTGATTTTGCCAACGGAGCTCAAGTAATGGTTGACCAGTTCATTTCTTGCTCTGAGACAAAATGGCAAAGAATGAATGGGTTGGTACTGCTATTGCCTCATGGCTATGAAGGTCAAGGACCGGAACATTCTAATGCGCGACCAGAAAGGTATTTACAACTTTCTGCAGAGTATAATATGGTAGTAACAAACATCACCACTCCTGCTAACTTTTTTCATGCTTTGAGAAGACAGTTGACTTGGGAATTTCGAAAGCCGCTAATTGTGATGTCACCAAAGTCTTTATTAAGACATCCGAAAGCAGTTTCTCCTAAAGCAGATTTTATGGAAGGTGGCTTTCAAGAAGTAATAGGTGATTCATTTGCAACAACTAAATCTGTTAAAAAGGTAATCATGTGTTCTGGTAAGATCTTCTACGAATTACAGGAGCGTCAGGAAAAGGATAAGCGTAAGAACGTAGCCATAATCAGAATCGAGCAGCTTCACCCTTTCCCAGCTAAGAAAGTGAAAGCAATTTTAGATAAATACAAGGATGCAGTATTCTTTTGGTTACAAGAAGAGCCTGAAAACATGGGGTATTGGACTTATATATTAAGAGTATATAAAGAAAGAAACCTTCAATTAATTTCAAGAAAGGCAAGTGCCTCTCCTGCGACAGGCTATGCAAAAGTGCATGCCGAAGAACAACAAAATTTGATAGATCAAGCATTTGCTTAAAAAAATAAAATCATGAGTCTGGTAATTAAAGTCCCTACCGTTGGTGAATCGATAACAGAAGTTACTATCGCCCAATGGTTCAAAAAAGAAGGTGATTCTGTAGAAATGGATGAAATCATCTGTGAACTTGAGTCTGATAAAGCCACTTTCGAACTTAACGCAGAAGCCGCTGGTGTTTTGCACATTAAAGCAGAAGAAGGCGATACCCTTGAAATTGGAGCTACCATTTGTGAAATAGATACAGATCAAGCTTCAGCAGTAAAAGAAACCCCTACCCCAATGACCGAAACAAATACACCTTCTTCAACAGGTGAAATAAAGGAAATGATTGTGCCAACAGTTGGTGAATCAATTACTGAAGTCACCATTTCTTCTTGGCTTAAAGCTGAAGGAGACTTTGTAGAGCTCGATGAAATCATTGCTGAAATTGATTCAGACAAAGCAACTTTTGAATTACCTGCTGAGGCAAATGGCATTTTAAGAATTGTAGCTCAAGAAGATGCAACAATAGAAATCGGTGCTTTAATCTGCAAGATTGAAGTCATGGAAGGTGCTCCAACAGCTCCGACAACTCCTGTAGTTTCAGAAGCTGCAAATACCGTAGCGGCAGCAGAGGCTACCTATGCTTCTGGTCATGCTTCACCGGCAGCAGCCAAAATTTTAGCTGAAAAAGGAATTGATGTTAATCAAGTAAAGGGAACTGGTGTAGACGGAAGAATCACAAAAGAGGATGCTGATAAAGCACAGAAAACAGCTCCTTCTAAAGCCCCAGTAGCAAGCAAACCCGAAACAGAAACAGCAGCACCTATTATTCCTGGAACACGTAACGATCGAAGAGAAAAAATGAGTTCTCTAAGAAAAACTGTGGCCAAGAGGTTGGTTTCAGTGAAAAATGAAACAGCAATGCTCACCACATTTAATGAGGTGAACATGAAGCCAATCATGGATCTACGAAAAAAATACAAAGAGAAATTCAAAGAAAAGTACGAAGTAGGATTAGGCTTTATGTCATTCTTCACCAAAGCAGTTTCAATGGCTGCCCAAGAATGGCCTTCTGTAAATGCTAGAATTGACGGCAATGAAATCGTTTACAATGACTTTGTTGATGTATCAATTGCGGTTTCTGCACCGAAAGGATTGGTTGTTCCAGTAATACGAAATGCTGAATCAATGTCATTTGAACAGATTGAGAGAGAAGTAGTTCGATTAGCGACCAAAGCAAGGAATAACAAACTGACCATTGAGGAAATGACTGGTGGAACGTTCACATTGACTAATGGTGGAATATTTGGTTCTATGCTTTCTACTCCTATTATTAATGCGCCGCAGTCGGCCATTTTAGGAATGCACAATATTGTAGAAAGACCAATGGCGGTAAATGGCGAAGTACAGATACTTCCAATTATGTACTTGGCATTAAGCTATGACCATAGAATTGTTGATGGACGTGAGTCTGTAAGCTTCTTAGTTCGTGTTAAAGAGTTACTTGAAGACCCAACAAGGTTATTGTTAGGAATTTAGAGTATTAAGTACAAAGTATTAAGATAGAATAGAAATGCACCGTTATAAGGAATTAGAAATTTGGAAAAGGGCAATCGTAATTGCAAAAAGCACTTATGCTTTAATCGTTTCTTTTCCTGATTCTCAAAAATATGGACTAACAAACCAAATGAAGAGGGCAGCAGTTTCAATTGCATCTAATATAGCCGAAGGTGCTGGAAGAAACGGGAACAAAGAATTTAATCAATTTTTAGGCATTGCAATTGGCTCAATGTATGAATTGGAAACCCAATTGGTTATAGCTAAAGAAGTAGGCTATGTCAATACAGAAAAGTCCGAAATATTCACTTCTCAAATAGAAGAGCTTGTGAAAATGACTTTTGGATTAAAAAATAAATTAAAATAAGTACTGACTTTGTACTTTATACTAGATACTAACGTCTGCAAAAAATGAAATACGATGTAACAGTAATTGGATCAGGTCCTGGCGGGTATGTAGCGGCAATCCGTTGTGCTCAATTAGGATTAAAAACTGCAATTATTGAAAAATATAGCACCTTGGGCGGTACATGCTTGAACGTTGGTTGTATCCCTTCAAAAGCCCTTTTAGATTCCTCTCACCATTATCACAATGCCGAATCTACTTTTCAAGAACATGGGATTGAGCTAGAAAACCTCAAAGTCAATCTTAAGCAAATGATTGATCGAAAGTCTGGTGTTGTTGCAGAAAATGTCGCTGGAATCTCCTTCCTAATGAAGAAGAACAAGATCGATGTTTTACACGGAATGGGCTCCTTCATTGACAAGAACAACATCAAAATTACCGATGCTGAAGGCAAAGAGACACAGGTTGAAACTGACAAAGTGATTATCGCAACAGGTTCAAAACCTTCATCGCTTCCATTTATTAAAATTGATAAGAAGAGGGTTATCACATCTACTGAAGCGCTAGAGTTAAAAGAAATTCCTAAACACATGATCGTAATTGGTGGTGGAGTTATTGGAATGGAATTAGGTTCTGTTTATGCGAGACTTGGATCTGAAGTTTCTGTAGTTGAATATATGGACAGTCTAATCCCAACCATGGATAGTACGATGGGCAGGGAATTGAAAAAGTCATTGAAAAAATTAGGCTTTAATTATTATCTAGGACATAAAGTAACCGGAGTAAGTAGCAAAGGGAAAATTGTCACCGTAAAAGCCGAAAACAAACAGAGCGAGTTGGTTGAAATCAAAGGAGACTATTGTTTAGTCTCAATTGGCAGAAGCGCTTATACAGATGGTTTAGGTTTAGAGAATATTGGTTTAAAAACTGATGATCGTGGAAGAATTGAAGTCAACGGAAAATTAGAGACTTCTGTTCCTGGAATTTACGGCATTGGAGATGTGATCAAGGGAGCTATGTTAGCACACAAAGCTGAAGAAGAAGGTACATTTGTAGCGGAAACTATAGTAGGTCAAAAACCGCATATCAATTATAATTTAATTCCTGGGGTTGTTTATACATGGCCTGAAGTAGCATCGGTTGGTTTTACCGAAGAACAATTGAAGGAACAAGGACGCACTTATAAAAAGGGAGCATTCCCCTTCAAGGCATCAGGTAGAGCAAGGGCTTCCATGGACATGGATGGCCAAGTTAAGGTACTTGCTGATCAAAATACAGATGAAATTCTAGGCGTCCATATTATTGGACCAAGAGCGGCTGATATGATTGCCGAAGCTGTAGTGGCGATGGAGTATCGTGCGTCAGCGGAGGACATTGCTAGAATGTCTCATGCGCATCCTACTTATACTGAGGCTTTAAAAGAAGCTTGTCTAGCTGCCACAGATAATAGGGCGATTCACGTCTAAGCAAATTTCAATTAACATAATGTATTGCACAAAAAAAGGGTTGACATATGTCAACCCTTTTTTATGGTAAGTATAATTTTTTTATTTGCTTGTCCTTGTTGCTTCTAGAGGAAAAACCTGATCTCCCATAACTACAGCACCAGAAAAATCATCTCCATCAAAATCTCCTTCAAGTTCAGCAGTTGTTCCGGCCACCTCTATATTTCCTGACATGGACATACCTACAATATCAAGACCCAAAATTTCCAAAGTCCCGAATTGATCTGTCTCCAAGCTTGCCTCATATGCACCTGGCTCACCCGTGATATTCATAACCCCATAACTCCCTCCATCAGGCATGTCAACAGTATATTCCCATACACCAATGGGTGAATAAGCTGGTGCCTTTTTCTTAACTACTTCTTTTTTCGCTGGCGCAGCAGGAGCTGCATCTCCAGGCTGATTTTTTGCTTGGGTATTGGTCGATGGTACTTTTGCCGCACAGCTAAAAATAAACAAAGCCATCAGGAGCAACATCCCGATTGATTTTATCTTATGAAGGTTGTTCATTATTTCTCCTAGTTTTAATTTATGTTGATAGGATAAAGTTAAAACTTTTTTTCAACTTCTGGATAAAAAAGGCCAATCAAGGCGGTTATCCTGTCACTCATTTAAATGCCTCAAACTAATTTTGATTTTAACCTTTTCAGTATAACTTTGTTCCAATTTATACAGAAGTAAAAACAGCCATTTTCTCAACCAAATGCCAAAAGACAATAGTATAAAATCCGTTCTCATTATTGGAAGCGGACCCATCATTATCGGACAAGCTTGTGAATTTGATTATGCTGGATCTCAGGCCTCCAGATCTCTAAGAGAAGAAGGAATTGAGGTTACGTTAATCAACTCGAACCCGGCCACTATAATGACGGATCCGGTGACAGCTGATAATATTTATCTGAAGCCCCTTACTAAAAAGTCAATAATTGAAATTCTGGAAATCCATCAGATTGATGCTGTTCTACCAACTATGGGTGGACAAACAGCCCTGAATTTAGCTATTGACTGCGATGCCGCTGGGATTTGGAAAAAATATGATGTCAAGATGGTTGGCGTTGATATTGCCGCTATCGACCTCTGTGAAGACAGAGAGAAATTCCGAATAAGAATGCAGGAATTAAATGTTGGCGTCTGTAAAGGCGAGACAGCATCTTCCTATCTTAAAGGAAAAGAAATAGCACAAGAAATTGGTTTCCCATTAGTGATCAGACCGTCTTATACACTGGGTGGTTACGGTGGTGGCTTTGTCCACAATCAAGAAGAATTTGATGATGCTCTGACTAGAGGTTTAAAAGCTTCTCCTATTCATGAGGTTTTGGTTGAGCAGAGTATTTTAGGCTGGAAAGAATATGAGTTAGAATTACTTCGTGACAATATTGGCAATGTCATTATTATATGTTCGATTGAGAATTTTGATCCAATGGGTATTCACACAGGTGATTCAATCACTGTGGCACCAGCTCAGACATTATCCGATACGGTATATCAAAAGATGCGCGACTTGGCCATCAAGATGATGAATGGCATAGGTCAGTTCGCTGGAGGTTGTAATGTGCAATTCTCAGTAAGTCCTGATACAGATGAAATTATTGGTATCGAAATCAACCCTAGGGTTTCTCGATCTTCTGCTTTAGCCTCTAAGGCTACTGGATATCCTATTGCAAAAGTTGCTGCAAAATTAGCAATTGGGTACAATTTGGATGAATTAGAAAACCAGATTACTAAAACTACTTCGGCATTCTTTGAGCCAACTTTAGACTATGTAATTGTAAAGATTCCGAGATGGAATTTTGATAAATTCAAAGGTGCCGATCGAAAACTTGGACTTCAAATGAAGTCTGTAGGTGAAGTAATGGGAATTGGTCGAAATTTTCAAGAAGCACTTCAAAAAGCCTGTCAATCACTTGAAATTAATAGAAATGGTTTAGGAGCAGACGGGAAAGAATTAAAAAATCAAGCAGAAATTTTATATAGTCTTGAAAATCCAAGTTGGAACAGACTTTTCCATATTTACGATGCTTTCAAACTTGGTATTCCTTTTAATACAATCATGAAAAAAACCAAGATCGACAAATGGTTTTTGCGTCAGATTGAGGAATTGATTGAATTAGAGGGACAGATTGAAAAATATAGTTTAGATACCTTGCCTGAACCTTTGTTAAAAGAGGCAAAGGAAAAAGGATATGCGGATCGCCAAATCGCTCACTTGGTAAAGTGTTTGGAAAGTGAGGTGTTCAACAAAAGACACGAACTCGGTATTAAACGTGTTTATAAACTTGTGGATACCTGCGCCGCAGAATTCGAAGCACAAACACCTTATTACTATTCCAGTTTTGGGCAAGAAAATGAGTCTGTAAGTTCCGATAAAGAAAAAATTATTGTTCTCGGCTCTGGACCTAACAGAATTGGTCAAGGAATCGAGTTTGATTATTCCTGTGTACATGGTTTAATTGCCGCAAAAGAATGTGGTTACGAGACCATCATGATTAACTGTAATCCTGAAACTGTTTCGACTGATTTTGACACTGCCGATAAACTGTATTTCGAACCCGTTTTTTGGGAACATATTTATGATATCATTTTGCATGAAAAACCGGTTGGAGTCATAGTTCAATTAGGTGGTCAGACGGCACTTAAATTGGCTGAAAAACTGGCTAAATACGGAATCAGAATCATGGGCACCAGTTATGAGGCCCTAGATTTAGCAGAAGACAGAGGGCGCTTTTCGGAATTACTAGCTGAAAATAATATTCCATACCCAAAATTTGGTGTAATCGAGGATGCCGAGGAAGCCATCGAACTTTCTAAAGAAATTGGCTTCCCATTATTGGTAAGACCTTCCTACGTACTTGGGGGCCAAGGCATGAAAATTGTCATCAATGAGCAGGAACTTGAGGAACATGTAGTTAATATACTTAAAGACATTCCAGGTAACCGTGTATTACTTGATCATTTTCTTGAAGAAGCAATCGAGGCAGAGGCAGATGCTATTTGTGACGGAGAAGACGTTCATATACTAGGGATAATGCAGCATATAGAACCAGCCGGGATTCACTCCGGTGATTCATATGCAGTGCTACCACCATATAATTTAGGTGACTTCGTTATGCGACAAATTGAAGAGCATACAAAGAAAATTGCCTTAGAATTAAAAACAGTTGGCCTGATTAATATTCAGTTTGCAATAAAAAATGATAAAGTTTATATCATTGAAGCCAACCCAAGAGCCTCTAGAACCGTACCATTTATAGGGAAAGCTTACCAAGAGCCTTACGTCAACTATGCTACCAAAGTAATGCTCGGTGCAAAAAAGGTGAAGGACTTCAAATTTAATCCTGTTAAAAAGGGATACGCAATTAAAGAACCCGTATTCTCTTTCAATAAATTCCCGAATGTAAATAAGGAATTGGGACCTGAAATGAAATCAACTGGTGAGGCTATTTATTTTATTGACGATTTGATGGATGATTATTTCCTTGAAATCTATTCTGAACGAAATTTGTACCTTAGTAGGTAGTTATTAAATATGGGTTGGTTAATTAAAGCGATATTAATTTTTGTAGTATTCTCCTGGATTTTCAGAACGGTATCGCGATTTTTATTAGGTGGGTTTGTCAAACAAGCTCAGCAAAGGCAAGCACAACAACATGAGCAGACGCGTCCCTCTGATGGTAATGTGAATGTCAAATTTTCTGCCAAGAACAAATCAAAAAACGAAAAAACGTCTGATGATTTTAAAGGTGGAGATTATGTGGATTATGAAGAATTAAAAGACTAATTCTTAAAAGGCCCTAGCCAAATTACTTCTTAAATCAAATCATTATTCAATAGAATGCTCCTCACTGAATAGAAGATATTCTATCCCTCCAAGCAGACACTTTAGCAGGGTCTAAGCAATAATTATTTTAGAAGATGCTATTAAGGCATTTTATAGACCATGGCGTTGATGTGCATACCAGCTCCTACTGAAGCAAAGACAATCACATCACCAGAGTTTACCTCATGGCCTTCCAGTTGTTTTCGTAAAACCAAGTCTAGCATTGTTGGGATCGTAGCCACCGAACTATTGCCTAAAGTCTGAATAGTCATGGGCATAACTTCATGCATGTCTCTAGTGGCTCCACACAATTTGAAAAGCTTCTTTAGAATGGCTTCATCCATTTTTTCATTAGCCTGATGAATCATGATTTTATGGATATCAGTCAATCCTACACCAGCCTTGTCCATGGCATCTTTAATACCACTTGCTACAGTAAGTAAAGCGTATTCATAAATCTTCCTTCCGAGCATTTTAATGTACCTGCCGCCACCATTCATATTAGGGTTGTAGGATGGCCCCATGGCCAGGTAATCTAATTCCGCATCAGCATCAGTTCTAGATGATTGAGACAAAACACCTCCATCAGTATGCTCAGCTGCCGTCCTGAAAATAGTTGCACCGGCACCATCAGAAAAAATCATTGAGTTCCGATCATATTTATCTACAATTCTACTAATCGCTTCGCCACCTACAACAAGGATGTTAGTAGCCTCACCAGATTTAATCATTTGGGTAGCTTGGATGGCTGCTTGCAACCAACCTGGACAACCAAATATTACGTCAAAACAAGTAAGTGATGCTTTTTTGATTCCTAGTTTGTTTTTGACCCTGGCCGCCAAACTCGGCATCATATCAGACCTGTTTGATTTGAAGGCAATATCTCCAAAATTGTGTGCCATGATAATATAATCAAGGTCTTCGCCATTTATTGAGCTATTAGCCAAAGCTTTTTCAGCAGCAATGGCCGCTAAATCAGAAGTGGCTTGATCGTTATTTGCATATCTCCTTTCCTGAATGCCAGTTATACTTTTAAATTTTTCAATAATAACCGCATTATCGGCCTCAAATGGTTCACCGTTTTCTTGAAAGAACTCAGCATTCAAAAAATCTTCATTCTTTACTACGTTATCGGGTATACAACTTCCCACTCCGTCAATTACTACCTTAATCTTACTCATCTTAATCCTGTTGTCTATATCTGATCGCATCCCAACAAGCGTCAACTGCCTGTTCAATGCGTTCATTCGTTAATGTCTGGTTATGATCTATATGTTGCTTTAGCAGAGAAACGATTGGGCCATAAAGCAATGCAATAATGGTATAAAGGGGTAAGTCCTTCATGGCTTTAGCGCCTTTCGACTCAATGAAAAACATCATAATCGGAGAGAGAATCATAAAAGATTCCTCTCTCGTTAGGTTACTCATATATGGTGCATACCGATGTTGTTCAATAAATTGAAATTCCTTAGGATGATCCATGAAAAAATGGAGCATATTTTTCCACAAGTGCTTAAAACGTTCTTTATAAGTACCCTCTTCCCTATAATTTGTAAGCATGGCCTTGATAATATTCCGCTTTATCTCTTTGAATAACTCATTTATCAACTCCTCTTTATTAGAAAAGTACCGATAAATAGTCCCCGCACCGATACCTGCATTTTGAGCAATGAGTGATATTGGTGTACCATGGAAGCCACGTTCTGAAAGCAATTTCAGTGTGGTATTCATGATCAAAATACGTTTATCTATCTTATTATCAATCATTTATATTCGGAATGAACGTTCATTCCTCTGCAAATAAAAGCAGTTTATGTTTGATAAACAAGCGCATTCAAGGAATATCGCATTTATGAAAATCAATCGCCTTATGTGCTTTGCGTAAGACAGTTTTACCTATTTTTGCCAGACGTTTGATCCTGAATGATCAAAAGTGTTAATTAGAGCTTATGTCTTGGTTTACTAGAAAAAGTAAGGGTATCACAACCCCAACAGAACAAAAGAAAGATGCCCCCGATGGTTTGTGGTATAAAACACCGGGTGGTAAAATTGTTCACACGCGAGAACTAAAGAACAATGCATATGTTAGTCCAGAAGATGGCTATCATGTCAGAATTGGATCTAAAGAATATTTTGAGATTCTATTCGACAATAATAATTTCACTGAACTAGATGCAAATATGACTTCAGGTGATCCTCTGAAGTTTGTAGACAGTAAAGCATACCCGTCTAGAATAGTTGCTACACAGAAAAAAACTCATCTAAAAGATGCCGTTCGAACCGCCTATGGTAAAATGAATGGTTTAGATTTAACTGTTTCATGTATGGATTTTGTCTTTGTTGGTGGATCTATGGGTTCAGTTGTTGGTGAAAAAATTGGCCGCGGCATTGATCACGCGCTCAAAACAAAAACTCCATTTTTGATGATTTCAAAATCTGGGGGTGCTAGAATGCAAGAAGCGGGTTATTCGTTAATGCAAATGGCAAAAACATCTGCAAAACTAGCCAGACTTGCTGAAGCAAAAATTCCATACATCTCCCTGCTTACCGATCCAACTACAGGAGGTGTCACAGCATCATATGCAATGCTTGGTGATTTTAACATTTCAGAACCCGGTGCATTAATTGGGTTTGCAGGACCAAGGGTAATTAGAGACACTGTTGGCAAGGATTTACCTAAAGGTTTTCAAAGTTCAGAATTTGTCCAGGAGCATGGATTTCTAGATTTCATTGTAGATAGAAGAGACCTTAAAAAGCAACTGACTACACTGGTGAGCATCATTTATAAGTAGCTTTTTCTCCAAATAGTCATTCTTTATCGATGGCCTCCATCGAAATATTTTTTTGGTTGGAAGGCATCAATTACAAAAGCTTAAAAATTTAGGTTTAGACCTTCTGTTTTAAGCGATTAGTCAATATATTTGTCCCCATAGAAAAAAGGTGTGTGTGCACCTATTTAATTGTTGATTTAAAAGATATTTATTAATGTCGTCAGTTATAATCACTTCCATCGTAGCATTTTCAGCTGTAATCCTATTACTAGTTCTTATTCTGTTGTACGCCCAATCTAAATTGGTACAATCTGGCGATGTAAGAATCATCATCAATGGTGATTCAGAAAATGCAATTGTTACACCAGCTGGTAGCACTTTATTAAACACGCTTTCCGCTCAAAAAATATTCTTGCCATCGGCTTGTGGTGGTGGTGGTACTTGTGCCATGTGTAAATGTACTGTCAATGAAGGTGGCGGAGATGTACTTCCAACAGAAGTAGGACACTTGAGTCGTTCAGAACAAAAAGAAGGGGTTCGTCTTACTTGCCAAGTCAAAGTAAAAAATGACATGACCATTCATATTCCTGAAGAAATTTTTGGAATCAAAAAATGGGAATGTGAAGTAGTTTCTAACTGGAACGTTGCTTCATTTATTAAAGAATTTGTAGTTAGACTTCCTAAAGGTGAAACATTAGATTTCGAAGCAGGTGGTTATATCCAATTAGATGTGCCTCCAGTGGTTTGTGATTTTAAAGACATGAACATTGAGCCGCTTCCAGACGATCCAGCTGGTCCAGATAAATTCAAAGAGGACTGGGACAAATTTGGCCTTTGGGATCTTCAAATGAAGAATGACGAAGAAATTTTCAGAGCTTACTCAATGGCTAACCACCCAGCAGAAGGAAATATTGTAATGCTTAACATTCGTATTGCAACTCCACCTTGGGATAGGGCCAATAACAAATGGATGGGTGTTAATCCTGGAATTTGTTCTTCTTATGTATTCACAAGGAAGCCAGGTGATAAAGTGACTATCTCAGGTCCTTACGGAGAATTCTTTATCAAAGAAACTCAAGAAGAAATGCTTTATGTAGGTGGTGGTGCTGGTATGGCTCCAATGAGATCACATCTTTTCCATCTTTTCCATACATTAAAAACGGGAAGACAAGTTTCTTTCTGGTATGGCGGGCGTTCCAAAAGAGAATTGTTCTACATGGACCAATTTCAAGATATCGCAAAGAAGTTTCCAAATTTCAAATTTCATCAAGTGCTTTCAGAGCCTTTGCCAGAAGACAATTGGATTGAAAAAAAGGATATAAATGATACTGAAGGTGATGGATTTATTGGTTTTGTTCACCAAGCTGTTATAGACCAATACTTGAGTAAGCATGATGCACCGGAAGAAATTGAATTTTACTTCTGTGGTCCACCAATGATGAATGCTGCAGTAATCAAGATGTGTGACGATTGGGGCGTTCCTGATGAAAACGTTGCCTTTGATGATTTTGGAGGATAATCCATCTCTTAAAAAATTAATGAAAAGCCACTCAATGAGTGGCTTTTTTGTTACCCTTTATAAAATCTTCTATCTTTAGTCAAAGCCCATTGACAATGAACCTTCAACTCTTTTTTACTCCCTCGGAACAGGTAAACGATTTACCTGAAAATGCATTCGGACGAAGTATCCAGCATTTGCAGCAAGATGAATTTGACATCACAAAAATGCAATTGGCAATTTTTGGTGTTAACTCAAGAGGGGATGCTGATTTAATAAGAGCAAAGCTTTTCGCTTTGAAAAGAGGAACAGGCACTTATAAAATCGCTGACCTGGGTAATCTTCAAGCCGGATTAGATGGAGAAGAAACACATGGGCGAGTAAGGGAGGTTTGTGAGTTTTTAATCGCACAGGGGGTAATCCCTCTTATGATTGGCGGGAATCATGACTTAGCACTGGCGCAGTATAAGGCATACGAAGCTGCCCAAAAACTAATCTCAGTACTCAATATAGACGCATTTTTGGATATGGAAGTAGAAGGTGAGGCTAACGCCACCTATCTCAACGAGCTATTGATGCACCAGCCTAATTTTTTATTCAGCTATAATCATTTAGCCCATCAGAGTTACCTGATTGATCCGAAAGGGTTGGCGGCATTGGACAAACTCTATTTCGAATCTTTGCGCCTTGGTGAATTACGATATGATATTAAAGAAGCTGAACCGCTCATTCGTTTGGCAGATATGATGACTTTCGATATTTCAGCCATTCGTTCATCAGACGCACCTGGCAATCCTAGGGCACAACCATTTGGACTTAGTGGAGAAGAAGCCTGCCAGCTTTGTTGGTACGCTGGTATGAATGAAAAAATGAGTTCAGTTGGTTTTCATGAGTATTATCCATCAATGGACGATGATGTCTTGAAAACAGCGTCTGTAATGGCTACTATGGTATGGTATTTCATAGATGGTTTCTATAATCGAAAAGATTCAGGGAAATTTGAAAGTAGTAACTATATAAAGTATTCTGTTTCATTAGACGGGCATTCCGAAACTTTGACTTTTTATAAAAGCAAGCTAACAGAGAAATGGTGGATGGCTGTCACTTATGGTACACGCCACGAAGAAACAGCTTATATCCCTTGTAGCTATGCTGACTACCAACGTGCAATTAATGGAGATTTCCCAGAGCGTTGGATTCATGCCCACGGAAAATTGGTATAACCTATAAAATTGAAAAGGCTTCCTCACCGTATGTGAAGAAACCTTTTTCTGGGTCATTAAAATAAATTTTTTTTCTAAATAAGTGCGTTCAACTCTTACTTGTATTTAATAACCCCATTCGAAAAAATACCCTACTTCAACTTGTTTATTTTTTAATAATAAATTCGATAACAGTAATGAATGGACATTTCCTGACAAAGTGGAGAAATCCTTTGTAGTCATTGAGCCCAATATTTTCATCCTTGAAAAGATTCCTTCGAAATGACAGTCCTTTGTTTGATGCTCTGCTCAATTAGCTGTTTCATAACTAACTATAATTTTCGAACTTACCCTCGCATTAGCCTTCTCTCAATATGAAATTTTATACCAAAACGCTTGTTCTAGTTTCTCTTTTATTCGTCTTTATTGGTTGTTCTCCTAAAGAAGAACTGGAATGGTATAAAGGCAACTTACATACACATACCTATTGGAGTGATGGAGATGCCTTCCCAGAGATGGTACTGGATTGGTACAAAAGTAACGGCTATCAGTTTGTGGCTTTATCAGAACACAACATCATTGCCAATGTTGAAAAATGGAAAAAAATTCCTCAAAGTGTAATTTATCGCCAAGGATTCGAGGACTATTTAAAAAAATACGGTGAGGATTGGGTAGAATATAAAGAGGACACAACGGGTACAAGTGTAAAATTGAAGAAAGCATCAGAATACCTACCACTATTTGAGGAAGAAGGAGTTTTTTCAATCCTAAAAGCAGAAGAGATTACAGACAGCTTTGAGGGCAAACCATTGCACATGAACGCCACCAATGTTCAGAGTCTTATTGAACCTCGACATGGAAGCAGTGTAGCCGAAACATTACAAAACAACATCAATGCAGTTTTAGAACAACGAGAGAAGACAGGCATTCCAATGATGCCACATATCAACCATCCCAATTTTGGCTGGGGCATATCTGTTGAAGACATGAAAGCATTAAGAGGAGAACGCTTTTTTGAGGTTTTTAATGGACATCCTGGCGTAAGAAATTACGGTGATTCGACCCATATCAGCACCGAAGCAATGTGGGATCAAATCAACATTGCTTATCTAGAAAGAGGCCAACCAATAATGTACGGACTTGGAACAGATGACAGTCACCATTACCATAAATTCGGTCCACAGTTCAGTAATAGCGGAAGAGGTTGGGTGATGGTGCAAGCTAAAAGTCTTGACCCTGCTGATTTAATTCAAGCGATGGAGGCAGGACAGTTTTATGCTTCTTCTGGAGTGACTTTCAAGAAATTAGAGCAAAACGAAAGAAAAATTGAACTCGAAATAGTAACATTGCCTGGTGTTCAATATACCATTCAATTTATTGGCGTTAAAAAAGGATCTGATCAATCGGAAGTTTTTGAAACTGTCAAAGGAACAGCCGCTACTTTTAACCTGACAAATGAAATGCTTTTTGTGAGGGCAAAAATCACATCTACCAAAAGAAAAGACAATCCATTTCAAGAAGGTGATTTTGAATCTGCATGGACTCAGCCAATCACTAAATAATTTCTTTTTATGCCCCACAACCTCTCTGTCATTATTCCAACTTTCAATGAACAAAAGGCGCTTCCTGATGTATTAAAACAACTGAGGAAAGTATTAAACAAGGACGATGAAGTAATTATAATTGATGGAGGAAGCACAGATGCTACTGCTGCCATCATTCTAGCACATGACTTTCAATTTTTAAAAAGTAACAAAAAAGGAAGGGCAGCCCAAATGGACTTTGGTGCTAGACAAGCCAAAGGAGAATACTTGTGCTTTTTACATGCTGACACCATTCCTCCTCATGATTTAAAAAGAAAAGTAAAGACAACGCTTTCAAACCAAAAAGTAGTGCTAGCAGGGTTTACCTGCATTATGAAAGGTAAAAAAACGCAATGGCTTATGAGTGCTTTAAACTATTTGAAGACCTATCTTTTACCACTTATTTACAGGCCTTATGCATTTCTATTTAAAGGATTAAGGCTAGTTTTTGGCGACCAATTGATGTTCTGTCGAAAGTCCGACTATCTCGCAAGTGGCGGTTTCAATCCCAAATGCTTGATAATGGAAGAGGCAGAACTTTGCTTAAAAATGAATGAGCTTGGTAGTATCAAACAGATAAAAGATAGGGTTTATTCTTCAGATAGACGAGTGCAAAAATTAGGTCCGACCAAGGCTTTGTACATCTATATTTCAATCGCAATTGGTTGGGCTTTCGGTGTCTCCACCGAAAAATTGAGTGCCCGCTATAAGCCCTATCGATGACATTTTCTCCTACAGAAAGACTGTTATTCTATTATTGGAACTGTTGAAAATTCACCAATCCCGAGGCATTCTTCTCATATTTAGCAAAAATATATTGATCGAATTTTGAATCAAAATTTACTTCTCCTCCTTTAACTTCTAAAGGCATTATATCCCCTTTAGCAAAGAAGTAAACCTTTGTGTTACCAAATTTAGTGTGGAGCATATAGTCGCCGTAGGCCCTCATTTCGGCATTATACAAGTCACTAATACTAACTACATAAACTCTCTTAATAGGCCCTGTGTTATTTTCATTTCGATACATCGCCACTTCTTCAAAACCTCCAATCAAATCACCTACGCCAGGCTGTGAGTTGGCATTCCAAATGATCAAGATCAGAACAGCGGTTGCCGCTAGGTAAAGTTTGTGGTTTAATTTCATGCTATGACAAGGTAATAAAGACCAATATAGAGAGATCCTGAAACAAGTTCAGGATGACCTGATATTACTTTTTTGCATTATTTATTATTATTCCTTTCGGTTAATTTTATGCTAAAAGTTCCTAGAAACAAAAATGACTGTCATCCTGAACTTGTTTCAGGATCTTCTTCTTAAATTCTAAAATGAACTCGGGTTGCGTTTATATCATGTCAAACAAAGGGCGGACTACTCTTTATATAGGAGTAACCTCTAATCTTGAAGCTCGAGTATTGGAACACAAAAGCGGACAGGGTTCAAAATTCACATCGAAATATAAATGTTTTGACCTTATATTTTACGAGTACCATCATAAAATCTCACACGCAATTGAACGAGAGAAGCAGCTTAAAAATTGGCATCGTGAATGGAAACTGAATTTAATTAAGGAAGAAAATCCAAAACTCATTGACCTTTCAGAATCGATTGGAATAGATCCTGAAACAAGTTCAGGATGACGACAATAATTTGACTAACAATTCTAAAGCCAGATTGGGCCCCACTAAATCAAGCCCCTAGACTTTAACTCCAAGTACTTATTGATAGTATTGACGCTCAAATCCTTTGGAGGAGTTAGAATAGCGTGAATCCCGTGTGCTTGTAGTTCTTTTATAATCAACTTCTTTTCATAGAATAATTGTTCCGCTATTCCCTTTACATACACCTGTTCAATGTCCTTCGCAGGTTGCTTTAATAATCCAGATACTTCCGTGTTTTCGAACAGGATACAAACCAATAAATGTTGCTGATTGATCTTTCTTAAATATAAAAGCTGCCTTTTGAGAGAGGGCAGCGACTCAAAATTCGTGTACATTAACAACAAACTCCGATGCGTTATCTTTCTTTTTAGTCCGATATATAACCTTGAAAAGTCAGCCTCTTTATAAGCAGTTTTTTGTTTAAAAAGGTGTTCCAAAATCAAATTCAATTGCATGGTCCGTGAAGATGCTGGCAGAATAGAACTCACCTTATGCTGAAAAGTAACTAGACCTGCTCTATCGCCTTTTTTTAGCGCGATGTTAGAAATAACTAAGCTCGAATTAATTGCATAATCGAGCAGACTCATTCCTTCAAAAGGCATCTGCATCAAGCGACCTTTGTCAATTACAGAGTATACCTGCTGTGATCTTTCATCTTGATATTGATTGACCATCAAATCAGATTTTCTAGCTGTTGCCTTCCAGTTAATCTTTCTATAGTCATCACCAGACACATAGTTCTTGATCTGCTCAAATTCCATGTTATTACCAATGCGCCTGATCTTTTTGATACCGTATTCCGTCAACTGATTAGAGATAGCCAGTAACTCATATTTCCTCATTTGAATATATGATGGGTAGACCGCCACAGATTTCTCTTCTGCCAGTCTAAATCTTCTAGAGATCAACCCTATTGTGGTAAACGCAAAGACATTAATTAAACCGAATTTGTATTCGCCTCTTTTAACAGGCCGAAGTTGATAAATAATGTTTTTAACCTCTCTTGGTTTCAAAGTCAAATCAAACTTTAAAGTTCGCTGTTGAAATTGGTGAGGTAATTCATCAATAACCTGAATATTAATTGTCTGTGGATAGAGGTGTTCTAGTATGATTTTTATTTCATTCTCATCCCCATTCGAAAATTTTTCCGAGCATAAACGCTCTCCAACCATAGGGTTTTTAAATCTAAAAAGGAGTACTCCATCTACGATCAACAAGGCAAGAAAGAGATAGAATCCAACTTCTCCTATTGTAAAAAATAATGGCACAAAGAACCCTAAAATGAAAACAAAGATTAACAGCCCAGCAAGCTGAAAAATTCTATTTCTTAAATAAAGGGCTTTGAGGTAATTCACTAGCGAGGCACTTCTATTTTACTCACCAATTGATTAATCACTTCATCCGTACTTACCCCTTCCATTTCTTTCTCAGGTGTTAGAATTATTCTGTGTTTCAACACTGCAGAAGACAAAAACTTAATATCATCCGGTGTTACAAAATCCCTGCCTTGAATAGCAGCATATGCCCTCGAGCCATTCAACAATGCCAATGACGCCCTCGGAGAAGCGCCCAAATAAATTGAATGATCATGCCTAGTTTGGTTAACGATTTCCGCGATGTATTTCAATAATTTATCGTCCACCAAAATATCAACCAAAGTTGCTCGATACGATATAATATCGGTTGCAGAAAGGACGGCATTAATTGCTTCGAGTTGACCTGATCTTCGTTTCGCCTGACGCGCTAATATCTCTGTTTCTTGTTCAACTGAAGGGTATCCCATTTCTATTTTAAATAAGAATCTATCCAATTGCGCTTCTGGCAAACGATAGGTACCCTCTTGTTCAATAGGGTTTTGAGTGGCCAGCACTATATAGGGCGCTTCGAGCTGGTAAGTGCTTCCATCTACAGTCACTTGGCGTTCTTCCATGGCCTCAAACAAAGCCGATTGGGTTTTAGCTGGAGCCCGATTGATCTCATCGATCAAAACTATATTGGAAAAAATAGGTCCTTTTTTAAATTCAAATTCCGATTTTTTCATATTAAAAATCGAAGTTCCGATGACGTCAGAAGGCATTAAATCTGGTGTAAACTGTAACCTAGAAAAATCAACACCTATGCTTTTTGCAACAAGTTTTGCGCTCAGTGTTTTGGCGACACCTGGCACGCCTTCGAGCAAGATATGACCATCGGCAAGAATCGCAGTTAAAATAAGGTCAATCATTTTTTCTTGACCCACAATTATCTTTGAAACCTCTACTCTAATGTTCTCAACTCCCTGTTTTAATGCGGACAGGTCTAGCCTGTTTTCAAATGATTCTTGATTTTCCATTTATTCTAATTTTCTAATCCGTAAAATTTGTTGAGTAGCTTTTCAAAAGCCAAAAGTTCTGTTTCTCCTAAGTTCCCACCATCCTGAACCTTTACAACTGTATGCACTAATAATTCAATCATGGCTTTTTCTTTGCCACTTTTATTGCTCAGTTCCGTGATGAAGCCCTTATCAATTTGATTCGTTGAAATATTATAATGATTTCGCACAAAATCTAGCCAATACAACACTCTTTTCTTAGCTAGATTGGCATGATTTGATTGCCTAAAGTGAAGCCTGCCTAGTGTATTGACAAATTCCAAAGTGGTATTCTTTAAGGGCGCAATTATCGGGATAATGCGTTGACGCCTTTTCATTTCAAATAAGATAAATAGCGCCAAGCTACCGATCAGTAGAAAGTAAGCCCATTTTAAGGCCTTGTTCCTCAGTAAAAATCGAATTGAAGATGATGATTCCATCCGACCCATCTGATAATATTCATTATGAGTCAATGGTTGTTCAGCAGGAAACAAACTCAATAATGCCTCGGCAAAAGGAGATGTCTCATTATCAAGAACAAAATAATTGGTCAAGGCAAGTGGCATGGAGGTCAAATACAAATTGCCTGTTGCTACCCCCATATATTTTACTAAAACAGCCCTGCCTTCCTCATTTTTGGCCAACACTTCAAATTTTCCATCATCCAATTCCGTTAAAAAAGTTGATGCCACAACTGAGGGAAATGTAAACGCCTTACTTGGGAAATCTTGGTTTATAAATCGCACCTTGGTTATGGATTCTCCTGCCAACGCTGACCTCACATCAGAAATATTAGTCGTAACCAATTGTTCATCAAATGCCATCTGGAATCCAAGTGAGTCTGGCAAATACCCTTCAAAATTCTCCGCTCCAATTAATACTGTATTTCCTTTAAGCACATAGTTTAATAAAGTTTCTGTGTCGGATTTGCTTATGCTTGAGACTGTCGACAACATAAGGAGATTAGAACTGAGCCCAAGCTCACCAACGAGCTCATAAGTAGACCTAAAAGCATGATCAGCTTCCACGCCTCCAACAACTTCTTGAAGCAAATCATGTGTCACTTTAGTGCCGAAAGGAATGTCATCTCTGAAGTGAAATGTTTCTGACCAGTCTAGTTCCTCTGGCTGCCGTAACTCGTAAAAAGTGTACAGACCAACTACGGCAATCAAAAAATAGAGGTATGTCCTATTCACTTTCATGCCGCTATCTCCTTCCTTTGGATTGCCGATAAATGTAACTTCGCGGTTTCGACCAAGTCCTTGCTGGCCTCAAAATGACCATACCAAGTATAATCGAACATGAAAGACAACTCCGAAAAATTTTGTCTAAATCCGATATCATGAATTTCATATAAATATTCATGATTGGTTTTTCCCTTTTTAACAATTATCAAATCTTGATCCGCCAAATCTTTGAGGGCATAAAGATATATTAACCGAACAGCCACTCTCCATTGTCCACTTTTTTCTGCTTTCCTTATTGCCTCTTCAAAGTTCATTTCATCCAGAATCTCTTCAGAAACTTCAAATGATTGAGCTGAACCTTTACCTTTTTTAAACATGGAGTTACTTTCTATCCCAAAGAGTTTTACAACAAAAAACACGAGCGCAAGGAAGCCCAAAAAATACAAAGCGTAGTTGATTAATTGTCCCGTTCTACCCGAGGCCATTAACTTGTTAAACCAGTTTTGAATTCTATTAATAAATCTTTGGAAAGCCCCTGTTTCTACCTCCTTATAAGCCTCATAATTATAGTCATCATCAGCCCTATAATTGTTGAGTTTATTGTCATCAAATTCTCTGAGTTCAAGGGTTGTTGGTGTAACCGGCTGTGTTGTCTCGTTTTGAGACAACAGCGGAAAACAAACCACTCCGAATAGCCATATAATGAGGAACCGTCTAATAATCTTCTCCTTCTTCCGCTGATAAATCACCTTCTTTACCCAAGTTTTCAATTTCAGAAAGCAGCCCTCTAGACTCCTGTCTTTCAACAAGGTTAAAATATTGGAAGGCCAGTGCTAAGTATATCACAGAGTAAGCGATCAATGTGCCAAAAGTGCTCAATACTGCAAAGATCACGTTTACAATTTGTCCATACATCGGAGGGTCAGGTAAGAGCCCACCATTTATTTCATCGGCTGAATTAAACGCCCAAACACCCATGGCAACAATCTGTGGTAGGTTAAAGACTGAATTGATTAACATCGCAATAATGAGCGTCACCACAATTAATCCTAATGTGCTCAGTCTTTTTCCTTTACTTAATTTGAAAGCTCTTGGTATCGCTAAGAGTGGGTTTTTATCCTCAAAAATAATTATTGAAGTACCTAGTATTAAAAAACTAATTAAATAGCAAAGGACGGCAAACCCTATCAACATGAACAAAATTGCTCCCATTATACCCATAGAGGCTCCAACCGAGGCTATGAAAATAAAGGCGCCTATAATGATGACCATCATTAAGATATTGTAAAGCAATACAGCCGGAATCTTCTGCATTGTAGCCCTTGAAATACTTGCGATAGAT
>Ga0307985_10000295_pt1 | contig 29841 bp, 54 predicted proteins | sample EllFjometageno80_FD_203155 | JGI IMG/M metagenome (GOLD analysis project Ga0307985, IMG submission 203155) | Marine microbial communities from Ellis Fjord, Antarctic Ocean - #80 | ecosystem: Environmental > Aquatic > Marine > Unclassified | place: Southern Ocean | collected 2014-10-09 | reverse complement strand
GGAATTTAAATTAACTAAAACACCAGAGGAAAGAATAGCATTTGTTAAGGCTAATCCCCTTAAGTATGCGAATAAACCTCAACATGACCATAATAAAATTATGGCAGATAAGATGAATCAAGTCTTAGGTAAGTTTACTGAACAAAAAGTAGAGCTTACTGCTTTAAGGGCTCAAGTTGAATTACTTTTAGCCAACAAGCCTGTTAAGTAGATAATTGGGTACACCCCCCTCACATGAGGGGTTAGCCCTTTAATAAATAGGAGATAGAATGGAAAAACCAATTATGAGAGACCCAATGGACTCGGAAGAAGCAAGAGTGATGGATATATCACAATATGTTAATGCGACTAAAGAAGAAATAGATCACATTCAGTATAAATTAAATGACTCAATAGAGTTTAATTTTAATGAGAGAGAGTGTGCACTTCTTTACAGACTAGCTGGGTTTGATTTATTAAATTCAAGTGAGTCTAAGATGGCAATAATGCTAATGGCTCAAAAATTAGGAAATATACCCATACCCAAGGAGGACAATGAGTAAACTTATAGTATACTTAGTAGACTACGCAGATATGAAACATAACGTATATAGTAGCTATAGAAGTGATAGCAAGAGTCCATTTACTAAAACAGCTAGAATTAAGATGCTACCAGAAGAATTAACTGATGGTAGTGGCTACTCAAGAGATCATAATAGAGTAGAAAAAAAATTCTTCAAAATATACGAAAATAAAGAAGATACCACCTACGCAGGTGATAAATATAGAGTAACTAGAGTAAGAAAAGCATGAAAGGACAATATGTACCGAGTAATAATAGAAGGAAAGTTCAGAGAAAATCCGATCAATCTAGCAAGAGCAGTTAAGCTGCTATACAATCAGCAGTTTACTGGCTCGATAAGAAAAGAGAATATATTATGGTGGAAAAAATACTTCTTAAAAGTAATCCACCTACCTATCCTATACCCTAAGAGAGGATATATACAGATAGTTAAAATATATAGAGATAAGACACCATCAGTAAGAGTAGTGACAATCCCCACTAGCTCCGACAAGCGTGAGCTATTGGTTTTAAATAAAATATATGGAGGAGACAATGGGTAAACGAAAAAAAGCGTTTAAAAACTTTAATGTAAATAAAAATATAGCAAAAGTAATGGTACTACATAGAGTTTGGAATGGGATAACACAAACACAGTTATCTAGTAACTTAGATGTAACATTCCAACAAATACAAAAATATGAAAGATGTATTAATAGACTACCAGCAGAGAGCTTAATAGCTTTATGCAAAATAAGAAAATGGGATCTACAACTATTTAGTTGTGAAAACCCAGAAGTAATATTCGAAGAATGGTGCAAATCTGTAGATAATACAGAGATGGATAGCCCATACCCTAGGAGAGCAGGTCAAATACAAAGATCTTGGGATAGGATAAATGAAGTAGGTGAACAAAACTACTACAATGAACACAGTCCAAGATATAAAAATATAATTAACGAAATGAAAGGAGCTTAATGAATGGAATTTTTACTGTACTTCGATTTGTTACGTATACTCTTGGGGGCTTAGCCATCAGGAAAGGTTGGAATTGGCTCATCGCCGATGTCGATCCAATTCCTGGTACTAAAGAGTTCGAGGACGAACATATAAAAGCAACTATGAAATATAATAGATTAACCAAAAAAAAGGAGCAATATGACACGTATAGAAAAAGTAGGAGAAATGTTAGTTAGAGCATTTACTTATCCGATTAGAGCAACAATAGGAGTTTGTAAATGTATACATAAATCAACACCAGATACATTAAATATGCCATTTGAAATTAAACTAAAAAAGGAGGATAAAAATGCAGACAATGCATAATACTAATGAAACATTAGATGAGCTCTATAAAAGAGTTCATCATAAATGTTATAAAACACTTAAACATATAGCTATGGAAATTAAAATAGCTGATGAAGTGATAAAAGAAGTAGGAGTTAGACCAGGCAATATGATTGGTCAACAAACTGCAGCTGCGACAGCAATTATAAGATCTCATAAATTAAGAGATTCTAATAAAGCTAAAGATGTTGCAGAAAAGTTAGAGACTATAAGTAAAACTAATGAACAAAGGAGCAAAGTAGCATAATGAGTAGTACTAGAACACCTATACGACAAGCTGAAATGGACTATCTAGATCATTTTATGGAAACAAAATATGACGAAAGAAAGAATGTTTTGAAAACAGAAATGCAAGATACCATTGATGCTGAGTCCGAAGATAACTTTGATGCGTTCAAAGAAAAGTTAAAGCTAACTAAGTTACATGAAGATGTTAGAACTAACTATAATGACCATGAAAAGTTTGCGAACGAAATGGATTCTACTTTACTTTTAAAAAAGGGTAAATTAGATAATTCAATCAATGACTTAGAAGTTAAATTAGAAAACTGGAAGAAAGTTAGAAAATGGGATACAGAGATAGAAAGATCTCTAATAAAACACCCAGATGAACTGGATAGACTACTTAAGAAAATATGTCATGAAGAAACTTCTCGTGACTTCTATTCTGGCCCAAGAGGTAAAGCCTTACAAATGTTAGATATGTCTAAAGAATATTGTAAGAATTTACTAAATGCTGGACAGTCTCTAGCTACAGTCTGGGGAGTAGTAGGTAAAGAAATGGCAAAGGAAAAGATAAATACATCTACAGTTCCTAAGCCTGAGTTTTTAGCAATTACTAAATAATTAAATCTGGTCGAAGCCCTACACATTTTGTGGGGCTTAGCCCTTTATAGAAAGGTAATTATGGTAGATGAAGCATTATACTACTTCGAAAAAGATGTAGGTAAAAAAGTATATGAAATAGAATATGATGTTACGTTTGCAACTAAATGGCAAGTACTTGCTCACGATAGAGACGAAGCATTTGATATTTGGTCAGACGAACATAAAATAAATATGAATACAGAAGATGGTAAAGATACTGTGTGTTCTTACTCTAAAGATTATACTGAAATGGGTAACTGCAAAGAGATTGCAACAATAAAATATAACAAGGAAGATGACGAGGTATATGCAGATGAATCTTAAAGAACAAGTAGCAATACTAGATAAAGCAACTAACAAAGCTATCAAACAAGTTGATAAAGAACGACAAGGTAAAAGGCGTAACTTTATAGAAGAATGGTTTAGATATGTAGAGTTAGTAAGTAAACAATTAACTAAATGGATGAATTAAATGAATAAATATTATATATTAGAAAAATTTGTATCAGATACAGAAGGTTTAACAGTAAAATCTCCTTATACTTATTTTAGTGAATCTGTAATAGAATGTAATGATTTAGGCGAAAATCCTTTTTCATTTAAAACTTTACAAGAAGCAAAAGATTGCAAAAAAGGTTTAGATTTACTTTTTGTAGGAAGAAATAAAGACGTTTTACATTATGAATTTATTATTGTGGAGGAAATAAAATGAAAAAACAAAAAGTAATAACTATAGCACCAAAAGCTGAACACAGTTGTGTTTATGTATTTCACAATAAAAAATATGATATAAATTTATTTGTTAATGCATGGGGAGCTGATGAAGCATATGCAAAGTTTGACGAATGTGAATTTGCTAATAGAGAAGAATGGACAATTATGTTAGAATTAGAAAACCAACCATCATAGGAGAAACAATGTATAAACTACACGTAATAAAACCAACACAAGAACCTGTTGTGAGCTCACAAAAAGGTGGAGATAAAGAAGAACACTATAGTATAGTTGAAACTTATGAGTCAACTCATAAACCTACATTTCAAGATATGTATAAAAAAATAGGTTGTGACATGATAGAAATGTCTAAAGCTTATTACCCAGAATATTCTAATAGAAAAGATGGGTATGTAGATATATATTTTGATGAAGAATATCTTATGAAAGAAGATTCTAAACCAAATATAGGAGCTACAATAGCTTGGAAAGCATGGCAAGATAAGACAGGTCATATGGCATTGCCAGGATCAGTCTTACATGGTACAGTATGTGTATATCAGGAGGTTAAAGATGTCAGCAAGTAGTGAAGAATCTTTATTTGAAATTAATAAAGTAATAATAGATCTAAGAGAGAAGCTTCGTAAATCATTAAATGAAGTATTAAAACTTCGTAAAGATTTAGATCTTGAAAAAGAAGAACATCAATTAACTCAACTTAAATATGAGGGTATGAAATCTAATTTAGATAAGTTAATAGGTGATAAACTAAATGCAGCTAGAGACTCAATAAAGGAGATAGTAGATGACGGAAATAAATGAACATATAGAAGAAGTAATATCTAAAAATAAAAGTACTAAATATGAAATGGATAAACTACAAGGACGTATAGATGATACTAAAGAATCTATATCAGTACTAAGCAATGCTGTAAAATGTGGCTTTTTAGCCGAAGATCATTCCTTGATTTTAGAAGGATGGATAGTAGAATACCAGCACAACCAAGATCAAATGGAAACACACTTAACGGAGATGATAGATCATGTCAAATGAAAGAGCTATGCGAATGCTACTTGCTGGAAAGCAATTAGAAATTGAAAAACTTAAACGTAAAATAAAGGAGATGGAAGAAGATGATAATGCCAGACAGCGAGACTCTGAGATTAGAAAAACGTCAAAGAGGACTACAAAGAGTAGCGACAGCGATTAATGATTTAACTATCTATGGAATATATAGTACAAACTTTCCAAAGTTAATTCATGTATTAGAACACGCTAAAGATCATATCAAATCTGAAATTCTAGCTACGAAAAAACGTATGATAGAAAATTCAGAATTAAAAGTAGAAGAAGTATATACGGATCCATTAAAAACTGAAGCTCAAATAGAAGCTGATAAAGTTAATGATATGTATACTAAAAAAGGAATTTAAGAATTTTATTCAGTTATCGTGACTTAAACTTACAAAATTATTTCTAGTTATTTGTAAGGTTACCGATACTAGATAACGGCAGTAAAGGACTGAATAAATAGAGCTAGATGGGAGACTGTCTAGCTTGTAAAACTCTATAACTTCTAGAGTATAAAATTATGTTGTTGTCTGTGTGATCAGACGTTAACTCACATTTAATAGTAATTAACTATAGTTATGTTGTTAAGGAGATGTTAATCTAAGCTATAAATCCAGGACATAACATGAGCGATGAGGCTATTAAATCTTAACCATTTTTACAATCCAAGAAGTAGGAATATTAGTACGATCACCATAAGTGTATGTACCATCATCTTCAGGTATGTATGCTGCAAACAGTTTAGTATAATGTTTGTCTTTAGAAAATAACCAACCCTCGTTTACTGGGTGAGCTAGTTTCATGTTAATGAATTCTTTTTTATCTGCCCAACCTGAGTCACTTATACAGTCAAGCCACTCCACTCTATATTTGTCGTAAGGAAAGGTTTTAATGAAATGTTTCTTTACCATTCTTGCTCCATATAAATGTTGAATCGTCATTCTCATCTAGAGCATCTAGTATGTTATGAGGTATAGTATGACCTTCTTCGTCAAATACTAATTGTAAATAAGTTTTGTAAATTATAGCAAGAGCCATTGCGTCTGCAGCTCTAAGAGACATAGAAGGATTTTCACGTTTAATGAAATCACCTATGGCATCTGGTTTAACGTTAGTTAGAAAATGTTCGGAGTAATTCTTTTTACCCTTTGGAAATTTTAGTAGTTTGCTCATACTTTTATTTAAGGATAGCCTTATTAGTTATTTGGGTTGCAGTAGAAAATCAATGTTATTCTGTATCTTAGGTACAAGTTTATCATAAACCTCTATCCAAAGTAGAGAATCGTCATAGAAAAAGTTCTTATTCTTCCACATATCGTGGTAATGCTTATAGAATTTGCTACATATATCAACAGCATCCATGTCTAGCTTAAGCCAAAAGTCCTTTTCACTCATACCATTGGTATGTAATTGATGATGATGTTTATAACAAAGAGGTACAGTAAATTGATCTCCAACTTTCTGTGAGAAACCTCTAGGCATTGCAAAGGTAACGTGGTGTGCTTGAGACTGTGTGTTCTGGCAGAGAATACAAGGATTAGATGCTACCCACTTTAGGTACTCTTTGTCTTTGATTCTTTGTACCTTGTCCTCTGATAGTATTGTGCACTTTTTTGTAGCCATAATAAATTGCTAAATCTGATAGTCCTTCATGTACTTGGTTAGACGCTCTGCGTTCTGTTAAACTTAAATGATATGCTATCTCAATGATACCAAAATTAAAATGACAAAACAACTTCATAATTGTTGAAACTCTTTTACCGAGTTCATCATCAACTTCTTTAACTGCTAAGGCAGCACCAAGAGAAGATGTTATAAAGTCTGTGCTAGCATTGTCAATCCGTTCTTTTAGAACATTGCCAGTACCACCACCTTGAAGTTCGCACATAAGGCGATAACGAGATCCAGCTTCATATTCTTCAATAGATATGAGCTTACGATGAAACATGTACATCAAACGAGACTCTCTAATATTTAACCATACTTGACGTTTATCTAATATGGTTGAAATGAGCTCAGGTTTTTCAATGTGACGCATAAGATATTTTATAATGAATTAATGCTTTATCAACGAAAGTTTTAAAGTTTTGGTTATTATTATATAATCTGTTTAATCTGTACACTCTGTTTTTATTACAGTCATGGAGCCTAGCGATAGTACTCTTACACCCGTACACCTGTGTAGGGTGTAAAAGCCATGACATTAAAATACTTAAATTATATATCTTATATTCTTTAGTATTCTTAACTGTTTTTTTACCTTTTAATGTATCTAATGATACACTATAAGACATACTACAATAACGTTGAACATTAATAACCATAGGAAAATAAATATGAAAGTTGAATATAGACATAGTGCTTCAAGAACTAATAGTTTTATTGATTCTCCACCTTACTGGATAATTAATAATTTATATGACTTTAAGTCTGAAGCTAACGCACGTATGAAAATGGGTACTGTTGCAGAGCAATCTGCTGAACACGCTCTTAAAAATAAAATCACTGATGAAGAAGCTATCATAGATTATGCAAAATCCAAATACATAGAACTAAAAGGAGATGCGTCCGATGACGAATGTCTTTGGTCTGGTATAATTGCTAATCAATTTGTAAAAGAGCTTCCTCAATTCGGAGAAGTTATTTCTTATCAAAGGGAAATTACGATTCCTGGTGATAAATATGGGTTAAAATATGATGTAAAAGGAGTAACTGACTTTGAGTTCGAAGATGTAATCATAGATACTAAAGCTACTGCTTACATTAAGAGACTTAAATCTGGTGCTGTAGATAGCAGATGGTACCCAAAAGATGCTGATTTGCGTCAACAAGCCCTGTACAAAGACCTTTTCAATAAACCGACAGCTCTACTCTATTGTTCGTACAAAGACGTTCACAGCGTAGATATGGAAGGCAGAGAGGGACATTTAGACACTATCATCAATGGTATGAGAGCTATAGAACATTGTATGGAAATAGCTAAAACTAAAGAAGATGTTGTCAAGATGTTTCCATTAACTATGGATAACTTCAGATGGAAAGGATCGCCAGATGCAGTAGAATATGCAAAAATGATTTGGCAAGAGGCCTTTAAATAGGTTATAAGAGCAGATGCAGAAAATAGGAAAAATAATAAAACAAATAAATAGGAGAACAAACATGGAACACGAAACATTTGAATGCACTTTTAAGAAAGCATTCGAGAAAGATGATGGTCAAGTTACTGTCTACATTAATAAAGATGACGGATCAGATATGACTGTCTATGGTGAAGCTTTAGGATCCCAAAGATGGCCTGCTGGGGCCAGATTAAAGATTGATGCTCAACCAGTTCGAACAAGTAAGACTGGTAAACAATATCAAACTGCGTCTAGAATAGAATGTTTAAGTGAAGTATCAGATAATTCAGGATCAAGTCCTGTTACTGCTACTTACTCTGCTAACACTACTCATGCAGCTGTAAAACCATTAGATCAATTTTCTGAAAAGTATAGATTGACTATGAGTAATCTTATAGCTTCGTATATGTCTGGTGGCAAAGTACCAACTGATTCAGAGTTTCAACAGATTGATAACTTAGTCAGAAAAGTATTAGATGCTAAAGCTCAAAGCATTGAGGAAATACTAAAAGATGACGCACCTTTTTAACAATTTCTTATCTCCCTCGAGTTAGAAAACTAGGCATTACTACATTTTTCAAATCAGTTGTTATTGTGGTAGTGCCTTTTTAAATTAAGGACAATATGTTTGAACTATTAATGATGTTACTTCTTCCAACAGAAATAGATCCTGCAAAAATAGGCATGAAATATCTTCTTAAAGAAAAATTTGTAGATTATAAATCTTGTGAAGAATATCTTGCAAACAATACTTATACTAAAGATGATAAGGGTGTGGGTATCTATTATAAATTAGATGACAAAGAATACAAAATTATGTTAACATATTGTAAACCAGTAAAGGATAAAAATGATAACTGAAAAACGATTAGAAGATGCATTAACATTTCTTTCAGAAACAGATGAAGAAAATGCTGAATCAAATGCTACTGTAAAATACTTAGATAGATTACTTAAACGTAAAAAAGCATTACACATAACAGCTAACACAGAAGATAAAAGCATATCTGCAAAGGAACAATCTTATTATGCTAGTGGAACCTATAAAACTGCAGTAGAAGAAATATTTACTGCTGAAGTAAAAGCATCCACATTAGAAAATAAACGAGATAAAGAAGGTTTAATTATAGATCTCTTTAGAACATTGGAAGCTAGTAGACGTAAAAACAATATATGATTTATAAGTTTAAAAAATGGGTTCTTCTTCCTGCTTATGCTGAAGTTATTATTAAAGCAAACACAGATCAAGAAGCCTTGAAAATAATTAATAATTTAGATGGTAATAGTTTGACTTGGCAAGAAGCTGATACTATAGAACAACGTACTACTTACGAAATTATTGATGAACGATCATCAGATTAAATTGTTTAGATCTATTATAAACCAAGCAATACATGACGCTATGTATGATGGTGTATATAAATATCACATTATAGATAAACGTGAAGCTATAACTTGGCTTACTACGGACTCTGTAGACTTTAGAACTATTTGTTCTTATGCTGAATTAGATTCTGGTAGAGCTAATCGTAAGTTTAACATAGCTATGAAAGAACCTGTTTATGCTTTAACAAATAAACAAAAAGAAGTATTGTATAAACCACGTAAGAAATATGAAAAACACTCAGGTAAATTTAGGTTAACATTCAATGACGCATAAAGGTATATTTAAAGACATGACATACGAATCACTTAATAAACAAGTAGACGGAACTCACTATAAAAACATGAAGATTCAACCAGCTCATTTTATTAATGAGAATAAACTTCTATTTGCAGAAGGTAATGCTATTAAATATATTTGCAGACACAAAGCAAAAGGAAAACAAAAAGATATAGAGAAAGCTATTCATTATCTAGAAATGATAATAGAAAGAGACTATTGAGATAATGGATTTGATGTGGATATTTTTAATTCTTTTAACTGTACTTTCAATAACTCTATTTCTTTGGCATTAATTGATGCTTTAATATCTAATCTACTTAAAGATTCATCAGTTTCACCTGTGTTAGATTCTTCTAATGCTTGAACTTTTTCTTCCAATACAGCTATTTCTGAAGCATAACTTATATCAACTGTCTTAGATGCTTTTGTTAATACATCAAGTTTAGTCATAACCTCACCATACTTTATAAATCCTGCACCTATACTTCCTATAAGTCCAATGATAACTACAATGTTTGTTAAATTATTCTTAATATTTTTAACCATTTCTTAACTCCCTAAGTTCTATTAATATTCTCTGTTTGTTTATGTTTAGTTCTTGCAATGTTCTTTCTTTAATTCCTATACTATCATTAGCTATATAACTAACTAACTGTATTCCATTATATATTAATCTATTATCGATCATATTAATTTGATCTAAGTATATATCTCTTGGTTTATAAAAGGGTACATTGTAAACAGATAAAGATACTTGATCTTGTGTCATAGCATCTATTTTAACTAAGTTTTTAAGTTCTAAATTCTTTACAGGATCTTTAACTTTATCATCTATCTTTGCCATAATTACTTTTAATTTAGGCTTAGTAGTTTCTTTGATTTCTTTTTTAGAACTGTTCTTAACTACTTTTTCTTTAGAAACATTCTTAACTGTTTCTTGTTTAGAACTATTCTTAACTGTTTCTTGTTTAGCTTCTTTAATTACTTCTGCAATAACTTCTTTCTTTAATGTTTCAACAGCTTTAGTTTTATTCATTACTTGAACTACTTCTTGTACTTTAGCAGTTTCTTTAACAGTTGCTGATTTAGATGTTGTAACTACAATTTCAAAATTTTCTGTAAGTTCTACACTTGTTACTTTACCACCTGTTTCTACGTTTAATTTTTCACTAATACTTTCTTCAAGTCCAGATATAACATTCCATATTTCAGACTCATTTAAATTAGCTGTACCTAAACCTTCGTTCATATCTTTAATTTCTTGTGCAGATAAAGGTTCGTAATCTTCTACAGGAAAATCTAAAGCCATTTCAGCTCCTAATAAATTTGGCCCCATTAAAGCTGATGATGTACTTTCTGATCCATCAACTCCTGTCCAAGACCATTCGTATTTATTAGCATGAACTCCATTATAATGTAAGCTATCATCAAATGATCCTGCATTAAGATTATAACCAGAATCTGTTGTTCTTATTTGAGTAGATGAAGCTAATACATTTTCGTCTGCATCTAATACTTTCATTGTAAGAGTATAACTATCAACTGCACCATTAGAAGAACCACATTTGTAAGCTGATTGATTCCACTCACAGTTTTGTACTGATATAGAACTGCTTAAATTTATTCCACCATTAAGTTTTATTTGAGTTGATGTATGAGTAACACCATCTGGTGTACTATCTCCTTCTATACCAACTAAACTTCCAGAAGCTGTAACTGTCATGTCATGCGATGCTTCTAACTCTCCATTAAAAGCATTACCACAAGCATTTGATACTTGGGTTTCACAAGTAATAGTAAATCCATTGTGTGTAGAATTATTAGTTAATGCACCTGTAGATCCAGATTGCACTCCATCTAAAGTTGAATTAGTTAAACCTGATGTAGTTGTTCCAGCATTAGGTAATATGTTTGTAGTAAATGCTGTATCATTTTCTTCAGCTAATCCTACTGAATTGCTGAACCAATTTAACATTAGCCATATAAGACTACCCCAAATTATCCAACACCACCATTTCATTTTATTTTATCCATATGATAATATATTCTTCCAATAACTTTTTCAAATCCCATTAATTCTTGCTGAATCATATAAACTAAAGTTTGTAATTCTATTAAAGTAATAAGTACCCATGTTGAAAGTCCTAATAATATCGTTCCTAATATTCCTATTAAGATTGTATTATGTTCTCGTTTCATTATTTTTTATAACCAAGTCCAGTTTTTCTATTACTATAAAGTTTTTGCCATGACCATGAGTTTAATTTACTTGAGTAATGATATATAAATAATACTATTGTTTTCATTTGTCAGATTCTAATTCAATTATTTTAAGTTCTTCTATGTAAATTTCTTTATCTATAACTTTACGTTTCTTCATACGTTTAACATATGTTTTATAATTAGGTCTTTCATGATCGTATTTATTCCATAAAAGCATAGCGTCTTTCCCAATTTTTCCATCAATTGGGCAAACAGTTCCTGCTTGTATCATCGCTTCAAACACTCTTTCGTCTTGGCAAAGTATAGCAACTGCTGCTACTTTCATTCCAAAGTCATTAAGTATTCTAGCTAACTTTAATCTCTCACAATTCTTATCAATAAAATGCTTACCACCACTAATACCTAATCCAAATGTTTGAACACCTAATGATGCACCTGTACTACAAACATCTTGAGTCATACTATTATATGACGGAGCCGAAGCTGTAGGAGGAGCTGATTTTATATTAGATGTAGAACTATTTGTTGAAGTTGTTGTGCTGGTAGAACCAGACTCGTAAGTGGTCGCACCTCCAGTATATCCACCTTCAATTGCTGTGTTACTTCCAGATGTATTACTTTGAGTACTACCTGCAAAAGCATTAGTATAAAATAGACATAGTATAATTATTAGTAATTGTTTCATTTGTTAAAAGTTGGTTTAATATTTTTACCCCAAAAAGGCAACTGAGCTCCTGAGCTCTTATAGCATTTGGTACATAAAATTTGTTTGTTTGGTAAGGTTATAAAAGATTGCTTATGTAATATTTGTGTATTACATCCTTTGCAATATCCTACTATTGAGATCACTTTGGCTTACGCATAATATCAGCACCTTTTAAACCATAGATAGCACTTACGACACCTATGAAGATAGCTTGATACCAGTATGGTAGCTGATTAAAATAATCAAAAAATAATGTTAATTTAGTATGAATCTCTGGATCGTCAGAAAAGATAGACCAAGCCAGTATACAGATAGGCATAGATATAAGAATAAGGACAAACTCATCCTTGTAACCCTGATCATTGCTCTCAATAACTTTCGCTTTATATTCAATCTCACCTGTACTCATTTTCTCAGCATGTCTCATTCGAGCATCTGACATTAGTTGTTTTGTTGTTTGTTTGTTTTTGTATAAATGACTTGCCGTCTTTATACCCATGGATAATAAATTAAACCACATATATCTCCCCCTTTACTTAATTTAGATTAGGCCCACCGAATAGGACTAGAGCTATAAAAGCTAGCACTAACCAAAAGGTAAACCAATAATTCATTGAGACTACCTTCCATATTATGCTACCTTGTTAGAACCTGCTGGGAAACCTTCCCATGCTTTATACATTCCTTCTACTAACAGCTCATCATCGAATGGCTGCATACCATTTTCCATTTGTATTATTGATTTTACTAATGGTAAATAATGTTCAATACTATTATCTAATTCATCTTTAGGACTAAAATCTATTTGCTTACATACAAATACTATATAAGCATCTGTATCATTCTCACTTGGAGGAGCCCATCTTGAAATAATATCTTCTACTGTAAATTTTTTATGGTGGAATCTATATACTAAAAGTATTCTAGTTAGAGCTCTAATGCCCCAAACAGATTCTTTAAATACACAAAAAACTGGATCAGATTGTTCATCTGCCAGTCCATCCCACTCAGTACCCAGCTTTATATTGCCAGGGTTCTTGTTTCTAATTCCTCTAGGTAATTTTTCTATTCCATCTGCCATCGTTTTTCAAAACCATTGGGATTAATATTGGTAATCCATCAATGATAACTCCTGTTCCTATTACTGGTCTAGACTTTTGAAGTTTGTTATATTCAAACGCTAAACTTTTCATGTTAATTAAACACCCAACTTGCATTCCCCAAAGTAGTTCATTTGGATTGCTCCAATAATCTATTTTGAATGAAGTGTGATAGTGTCCTTGGACAGTACACATTCCATATTGTTGTGCTACTTTAAGCACGTCTTTAAACTTACCATGACAAAAGTAAATGTCTTGACCATTGGATGCTTTAACAATCAAATCATCGTGCCATGTCCAACCTTTACCAACTCCAAGCATATGATTATATGACTTAAAGATCTCATGAGGTAATCCATACTTAGTAGCTTTTCTAAAAACTAAACTACCATGATTGGAATCCATGATGTGTTGTTTAGGAAATAACTTCTCTAATTCTTGAAGAAATTTCTTAGCAACTACCAACTCATGACTAGGCGAATATAAACCAGGGTGAGAATCGTGGAATGAAATTGAATGCCAATCCATTTCGTCACCTATGTTTACAACGCAGTCAGGTTTATACTTTTGCTTTATAGCTCTTAAAAAGTCAAGGGTATCTATATGATGGTATGGTGCGTGTTGATCACTTATAACAAGTATTGATTTTCGAAGCATACTATAGCTTTTATAATTATTTAACTAATAAATCAACTAACAAAGGTACAACTTTATGTAGCTGTTCTTGTATCTTCTTGGCATACAAACTTAATATAAATCATGTATTGATTAACTTCTTTTTCATCAACTTCTTTCATTTTAGTTAATGCTTTTGAATACCCTGAAATCATACAGGTATTATAATCTTTATAAGACTCTTTCGTTATGTATGGGCCTTGACAATCACTAAGTAATGCTGAGCAAAAATACATTACTAGCATTAGTTCCATTAAATATTTTTAGTAATTAAATATAAAAATTGACCTAATAAACCTAATCCAATTGCTGATATGACATACATAATTCTGTCTATATCTTTTTGAATATGTGCTAGATGATTGTTCTCCAATGTATCTAACCTCTGGTTAATAAGATCAATTGATCCATGTACTTTTAAAAGTTCTGCTTGATTTTCTGTATTTCTGCTCATTAGAATATGTCTCTCGTTTTATATTGTGTATATCTTGGCCCTTTATATCTGGGGTGCCCTAGTTGGCCCAGTACAAAATCAACAGAGGTATCTGCAGCAACGTCTAACGATAGACCATCTTGATGCAATGCTTTCTCTACTGAAGCTGACGCTTGTTGTAACCAAATAGGTAAAAATCTTTTACCGACATGACCTCCTATTGATAAGCCCTTTTTAATAGCTTCATCATCGTTTCTAGTAATATTTGGACTCCACTTAGTAGTTAAGTATTTCTTATTAGTTAACACTTCAGTTACTACTCTTGGTAAGGCCCCAATTTTCTTTAACCCAGTTCCAGACGGATCAGTTATCCAATGGAAAGGTTCCATTAATTGTTTAGAAAAGGTTAATACTTCACCATCTCCTAAGTCAATTCTAGTTGGATCCACGTTATCTAATAGAGAGTGTCCACTAAATATATAGTTAAGTGCAGATCCTGCTGCTGCATATGTAAGTGCAGCCCTTGCAAAATAGTATTGATACATTCTTCTAAGTCCTGGATCGCTTTCAAAAGCAGGTAAAGACTTACCAATAATTCTTACATTAGATATTGTCCAGTCAGGAGCAAACATTAATAGTTGCATATACCCTCTAGATCCTGGAGAAAATGTAGTTTGTAATAAACTCTTAAGCCAAGGTGTTTGTATTCTGTTCGCTACTTGTTCCCAATTCTGTCCACCAAATGCATCATTTGTAACTGTAGCTGCTTGTGCTGCCTTACGATATATAACAGATTGTGTATCACCTGGTTCAATTCTTATTTTATTAGGGACACCTTTAAGATTTGTTCTATTTAATACTGTAAGAAACGTATGTAGTTTAGCTTGTGTAAATACTCTGTCCCAAGTAACTTTATCAAACCACTTAAATACTTTTTCTATATTTCCATTTGTAGAAATACCAAAATGAGATTTTAATGTTTTATCAATACCTCTTAAGTTATAATAGAATCTATCAAAGCCTATATCTTCAGGTGCTGAAATCTGTAAACCCATTCCTCTAGAGAACTGTATCACATCTTTAAATCCCATATCATTTAGGACATTTACTGCATGAGGAAATTCTTTAACATATGTTTCTGGATTGCTAATAAACTTCTCTAGCTCTGCTTTAGATCTAGGATCTAATAACTTTTTAATAAACTTAGGTTTAGCACCAGCAAACCATAAACTTTCTACTAATGCACCTGCATGAAAGAATGAGAAACCTACTGCTAATCTTTTCATCATAAGGTTAGTAGTAAAGATTGCACTCATTAGAGCTGGCTCATCTCTAGCATCAAAAACCATTCTTATTGATCTTTCCATACCTTTATGAATATAAGGAAAACCTAACTTATCTTCAAAGTAAGGATGTTTAAATTCTACATAATCGTTTGAAGGTATTTTTACACCTCGTCTAACAAGTAATGCTGAATGACCTACTTTAGTTCTTTCTAAACTAGAAATCATAGCTTTAGTAGATATTGCTTTACCTGCAGCATGAACATACAATTTAATTAACTCAGCAGGATCATCATATCCTTTTTTAATTGTGAAGTCTTTTTGTAGTCCTTTATTTATATCGCCAAATACACCACGTCTACTAAATTGAAATTTACCAGAAGGGCCACTAATTTTATTTATATCTTTATCAAATTCTTTAACAAACTTAAAAGGTTGATCTTTAGGATTATAATGATCCCATAACAAAGGTAAGTAATTAGCTCTCTTATTGTTAAATAATCTCTCACCATGTTCACCAAATGTTTGATCAAAAGAATTGAATACTTTTTTTATAGCATCTGCTGCTTCTCTTTCAGCTTTATTTAATTCTGTTCTTAATATTGGCCCCAATCTAGCATCAAACTTAAATGTTTTTCTATTAACACTTCCTTCAGTTAAGTAGTAAAATACTTTACGTCTTGAGTCCAATGCATCTGGAAGCATTTCTTTAATTGTATTGCCTAATTTATAACCTGCAGAGTTTAATTTAACTGTATTAATCTTAGCTGCATCCATTGTAGATTCTGCCATTAATGCAACTTCTTCAAAATCTTTAGGTATTCTTTTTAAATATCTATTAACTAATGCACCAGCAGCATATATTGCTGCACCTAATCCAACACCTTTAGCAGTTGCTAATGCTTTATCATCTTCAGCTGTAAGGAATTGTGCTGCACCAAAAACTCCACCAACAGAAGCTGCACCTTTAAATAATGTAGCTATAGACATATCTCTGCCATTCTCCATTATTTCTCTTAATGCTGCAGTCATATCTGCTTTAATAACATCAAACTCTACAGGATCATTCATGATCTTTGTTTGTTTGTTTATCTCATTAAGAAGTTCATCTATTGAACGAGGAATGCCTTGCTCATTATAGTCTAATAATTTTTCAGGATTGACACCATGTTTTTTAAAAACTTGACTTTGTATTTCTGCAACTCTATCTTTGGGAAGTCTAGTTAATCTTTGTGCCATAGCACCCATACCAGCAAAACCTACAGATAAAACAGCACCTGCTGTTGCACCTATAGTAGTTTCTACTGCTAGTCTTTTAGGATCTAATGTTGCATCTTCACCTAGTTGCCATGCACCAGAGAATACAAAGGGTGTTGCGAGTGTGGCAAACGCACCTACTTTAAGATCAGACATAACTGATGCCTTTCTTCTTGGTATTTTAGCTAAAGACATTTGTTTACCAAACTTTAATCTAAGACCATTAACAACTCCTCTACCTAATCTACCCCATCCCAAAGGCATAAATAATAAGTAAGGATCTGCCATCATCATGTTAACAAGTTCTGCACCAAACATCTTAGGATTGGCTTTTATCATATTGCCAATTTCTTTTATGTCTATGTTCATTGGCCCATCATCTAATAGATAACCAAAACGATTTAGATGTCTTTCTGCTTCTTTATAGATTTTAGAACCTTCTTGTTCTGGATTACCACGAATGTAGTCTAATGCTTCTTGAGCTTGTTTCTTTTTAGTGTTACCTGAAAGCCATTGATACATGGAAGCAGGTAAAGATTCTTCTCTCCAAAGATCTATTGGATTCTTTAAAGACTGAAAAAACCCAGGAGTACTATCTTTAACAGGCTCCTGGAGTCCATCTTGGATATTACTTACTGGGTCTTTTAGTTTAAATTCATTAAGATTGAAGTCATTAGCCACACTAGAATCCCCATTCTCTTTTTATTGTTTTATTGTGATCTACAATTCTTTGGCCTTCTCGTCTTAATTTAGTACCATCTCTTAAAGATCTTTTTGTTACTTTAGTATAAGTTTTAAAGGGATTAGCACCTTTTGAGCTTGTAAATAATTGTTCTGTTTTAGATCTAATTCTTTCAAATTCTAAGTCGTGTTTGTTTAAAGTTTTAACAAAGCCTTTTATCTTAGCTTGTTTGATTCCACTTTTAGTAATTAAACCTTTATTTGATTTAGCAAAAGTAGCTATAGTAGATCTTTGTTTTTTAATTGCTTTATTTAATGAGAAACTCCATTTTTTTCCAGCAGTTTTAGAAGCTAAAGTTTTAGCAGCTGCATTTTTTGTGGCTAAAATTTTAATACCTTGATATACATTATCTTCAGTAGAATCAAAAATACTATCAAATTTTGATCTTGCTTTAAAATCTGCTGCTTCATCTAGCCATGCTTGTGATCTTTTAGGTGTTTTTTGTGCAGGAAATTTTTTAATCCCTTTATATTTAGGACTATAACCTTTAATTTTAGGTTTGCCTTTTCTAATAACAAATTTTGCAATTTTAGTAATCATATATTATCCTTCAAAGTATTCAGGGAATCTATTTCTCATAATCTTCTGAGCTCTTACTCTAGATACTTTCTGTAGTTGTGGGTTAGATGCTAATAACATAGCGTAAATTTGTGAGTCATCATTAGTTAGAACATCACCATCTGATCTTGGTATAATAATCTCAGGGCCTTTCTCTCCAACAACATAGGGTTTGCCTTGTTCTACTGGGCCACCTTCAGCTTTTCCAGGAGGTAAAGGGTTTCTAAGTGAATCAGAAGTAAATAGACCACCAAACCAAGCACTATTTTTTTGTATTTTACCTGATTTAACTAGATCACGCATGATTCTAATTTGATCTGTTTTTCTAATTAGTTTAGGTTTACCACTAGCGTCTTTATTTTTAGCTTGCCATTCTTGAACGCTTTTTTGGTATTGTAAAGATATTTCTTCAACAGCTGTTTGCCATTCAAGTCCTGGATTTTTACTTCCTTCTCCACCAAAAAAATTAGATACTTTACCTCCAAAATTTTCAAACCAGTTACCTTTTTCAATACCCATTTGTTTTAATAGGTCTGCAGTTTCAGCCATGTCTCCAGCTGTTGCTTGAATAGGTGCTTGTTTTCTTGCTTCAATTCTATCTTTATATTCTGCAGATATACCACCTGCTTTAATAAAGTTATTTAAGATACCTTGATTAATAGTTTTACCATTAGCTGATGATTGCATTAATGCTAGTCCTAATGAGAACGCAGGGTTAGACATAAGTCCTTCAAACCCACCTTTCTCTTTCCAATTAGCTTTTGCTTTATCCATATCTACACCTGCCATACCAGATAGCTTAGATAAAAATCCTTGATCTTTTTCAAGATCAGCACCAGTAATATTTTTTCCTCCTTGAGAAGGATGGAATGGTATATTATCTCCTTGAGGAATACCAGGTTGTTGATTTTTTTGAGCTTCCTTTATTGCAAATTTTCTATCAAAATCTGAACCTGGAAGTGAATCATATATTGCACTACCTGCTTTTTTAAAATTATCTTTAGTAAATATAGGATTTTTAACCAAAGGAGATTCTTCTCTTTGATAACTAGGATTAGTTATACCACCTGCTGTATTTAATTTTGGTGACATTGCATCACTATTCATTCCTGAGAAGTCATTTCGGACAGTATCTTGATTATTTTTCTTCCATTCTTCCCATGTATTACTTAATAAACCCATTATAATATTCCTTTGTCTAATTTGTTTGTTTTTAACCAGTTGTAATAAGGACTATCGCTTACAGCTAACTGTGCTAATGGCCCATGGCTACTTAAATTTGCTGCTACTTTTGTTTTTGCATCAGCATACGCACCTGCAAAATTAAATGTTGATCCTGTATTCTCTCCTATACTAGCATACCATTTACTAGCTTGAGATTCTTGTGGTGTAATTCCTGAAACTGCATAAGGAGCTAAAGGTGCTATAGTATTCATTGTAGTTCTGTTATTATCTGAACCATCACCAACACCACTTGTATTAAAATTAGCATCTGGCCCATCTAAAAGCCCACCAAATTTATCTCCTACCCAATCTTTAGCATTACCAAATTTATCTTTTAAACCACTTAATGGATTAGTCATTGAATAACCCATAGCAGTAGAATTTTTATAATGACCAAAGAGATAACCTGCTCCTGGTAGTAATAGGTTTAAACCAACACCAATAGCTACATTGCTTGGTTTTGACATTGGACTAATTGCATAATTAGCTTGTTTTTGATCTTCTGCAAACTTATCTTTTTGAGCTTGAGATAATTTTATATCTTGATAAGCACCTGAAAGATAATTTAATCTACCATCATCATCAGGTGATGTTGCTCCTGGAGTTTGTGTAACTGCTCCAGTTTGATGTACGTTTTGATACCCATCATTACTGCTAGAAGATTGATTAGAATTACTATTACCACCATAGTTTCCACCAGAAGAAGCTCCTCCTGCTGGCCCACTATTACCACCACCAAAACCTGATCCTGCTCCTGCGTCTTGTCCACCACCTGGCATATTAATTCCTTATACTATTATTGCGATAACTAAAATAACTGCTACTGAAATCACAACTTTTTTGTGATCTTTGTAGTAGTGTTTAACTTCATTTATTAATTTACTCATTATAATAACCCTCCTAATAATCCACCAAGACCACCAACAGCTGCACCCATCATGGCTCCACCACCACCAGGGGAAAACATATTACCCATAGCAGCTCCACTCATAGCTCCACCTGCTGCCATACCTAAAGGATTGGCACCTGGTTGTTGTGTTGTTGATTGTTGTGTAGGCAATCCATAAGCAATCGGTGCTACAGTATTATAGTACTGAGCTAACGAATTTTGTGGTGCCATATTTTGTTGTCTTTGTATATCTTCTAAAGCTCCACCAACTGCTGTTAAACTAGGTACTTGTTGAGCAGTTCCTAATTGTCTTTGTCTTTCAGCGTTGTATGCTTGAAAAGCGTAAGGTGCCATTTTATCTGCAACTTGTCCTGTTACTTGGGACTGCATCATTGGAGATCCAGGAGTTCTACCTGCTCCACTAAACTGTCCTGCAACACTAGAATAAATATCATTACCTGCTTGTGCAATCATAGGCGACAAGAAAGGATTAGAGTAGTTACCTTGTATAGTATTTAAAATTTGATTATTTGCTGCTCCTGCAATAGTTTCTTGTGCAGCTAAACCTTGTGTAGTTTGTGTTGTTGGTGCTACATAACCAGCACCTGATGGCCCTTGATTATATATAGTTCCAGCTTCAGACAAGATTTGATTTAATCCTGGTTCTGCTGCTGAATATGGTTGTACTGCTGTACTTTGTGTTGTTGTTTGACCTCCTCCACCTGATGACATACTAATTCTCCTTTTTTTTTTCTAATAATATATGACTTTCTTTATAACCAAATGGTTTTAAAACTTTCTTCCAACCTGGTCTTGCAACCAACTCTAATAAATCACACTTGTTTTGCCATGCAAATTCTTCAATATGTTTTATTAAATGTTGCCATTTTTCACGATGCTTACCAGTCATAATTTTAATGTTAAGACATCGTTGTAATGGTCTTTGTATTACTTCTGTTACTACTGTACCAAAATATCTTTCTTTATCTTCTTGATCCCATAAAATCCATAATTGCATTTTTTCTTCTAGGATCCATTTCTTAATGTGTTCTGCTAAAGCATATCCATTAGATCTTGCTAATGCGTCTGCTATATCTTTGACAACTATGTGCCAAACTTCTTCAATGTTTTTTGTAGGTACTTGAACCAATTTCATTAGGTACTTTTTTCGTCAAATATTTCTAGATAGCTAATCATACCTTCTATTACGTTAGCATTAGCTGTTTGAATTTTAAGTATATCACCAGCTTCCAAGACAAGAGGTGCTGATAAACCATTGACTGTTGTTGAGGAAGCCATTGATACGTGATAAATTTCAAAGGTAGCACTTGCTGAACTATCTGTTACAAATATTTCTACCAAATTACCACTACTGTGTTCATTACTAATTTGTATACTTTTAACAATAGCTGTTCTTAAAGTAGGTACTGTATATATAGTAGTTAAATTGGTAGTGGTTAAATTAATACCTGCGTTTTTATATATATTAGCCATGTTTTATTTATAATTCTTTTATTGTTTTTTTCAATTAACTATTTAGGAATATCTGCTTTAACTTGTGTAAGTCTTATTTTCCAATTATCTATTCCATGATCATAAATTTCTTCTAACTGACTTTCCCAAGTATTGTAAGATTTTTTTCTTAAATCTAATATCACTCTTGCAACAACAGCATCATTAATTATTAGACCCCATTCTTGACAGTAAGTAAAATCAAATCCAGATGGTACTGTACTTAATAAAGTTAAACCAGTTTGTGCAGTTTGTGAATCTTTACACAAAAACAAATAACCATCATTACTTGGTGTTTGTGCTATTATTGTGCAATCTGTTCTATCTGGTTTTATAGTATCCTCTGGTGTGCCAAAAAAACTACCACATGCAGACGATTCAATTCTATATAATTTCATCTTCAACTCCTTTAAGTTCTATTTTTAATGTTGGATCAATATTACCCATAAGTATTTTTGTTTCTTTAGGTACTAATCCTATTTTTTTTAATGCGTTCCAAGTATGAGGATTACTCATAGCATTTTTTAATTTAGCTGGTGATGGTCTGCCATTAGCAATCATTTCAGCTTGTATCTCTCTACCAATACTTACAGTAAATTCATTTGCAGCATTAGCTTCAAACATTTCTTCATCTGTATAACCTTTAATTCTTGTAGGTTCTGCAATCACATAGAGTTCTTTTAATAGTTTTTCTAAAGTTTTAATTTCTATTCTATTAAGTTCATATGCCTCTTTAGCAGTTTGAAAAGTAGCTTCTTGTTCTAATACTTCAAGTTCAAGTTCTAAAATTTCATATTCTAAACCTTTATTTTCTTTAAAATGTTTTAGCTTTGAAACTTTAATTTTGTGTTTTAAAATACCAAATTGTTCAAGTTTAGCTGCATCAACTCTACCTTCTAAAAAACCTTTTAATGTTTTTAATTTTTCCCAAGGAGTATCTCCTATTACTTGGTAACGATAATTAAATTCTGAATTAAGTTTTGAAGCCATATTATTATTTTCCTATATTATTATTATGCTGATTGTGAGAATCCACATGCTCCACCATTTGCTCTAACTGAACCGACACCTGTCGCATCAGAAGCCATAACACCAGAACTATTAACTAAATTTTTCATATTTAATGCACCAGCACCAGCATTAGTATAACCATACGCAAAGATTGCTTTATCTCCACCATATTGACTACAATAAACTCCATATCTAGCAGTACCTACGGCACTAGTATCACTAGCTAATGAACCAGTATTTGAAACTAAATTTGTTACACCTATCATACTGTTATTATTATCTCCAAATGCGAAAATACCTTTATCTCCACCATCATAACCAGAACCACTCATATAAACTCTAGCCGTTCCTACACCAGTAGAATTTGAAGCAACAACACCTTGATTAGAAACTAAAGCCTTACTATTAAGATAACTTCCACTATAACCATATGCGTACATAGCTTTATCTCCACCATAAGGTACTGAACCAGCACCAGACCTTATAGTACCAGAGCCAGATGTATCAGAAGCGACCACACCTGTGTTATTAACTAAATTATAATTATTTACATAACCAGAACCAGTATTACCAAAAGCAAAAATTGCTGTGTCTGTACCATATTGAGTTCCAGACAAATAGGCTCTAGCAGCACCAGCACCAGTAGCATCAGAAGCAATTACACCTTGATTAGAAATTAAATTTCTAGTATTTACATAACCACTTGGTCTGCCAAATGCGTAAAGACCTTTGTCCCCACCATATGAAGCAGCATCTACTCCATATCTTTGTGTTCCTACACCATTAATATCTGCTGCAATTACTCCAGAACTGTTAACTAAATTTGATTTACTTGCACCAGCACTATCACCAAAAGCCATAATAGATTTTTGAGTTGATGGTGGTGGGCCAACAAATGCTACAGCATCATCATCTAAAGGAATCCAACCATTAGTTGCTCCTGAATAAACAATATTAACTGTTTCACCTGATGTTGAATATATGAAATTATTTGAATCATCTTCACCTTGATAATTTAATCCATTTGAATCTAGTGTAACAGAATTAGTTCCCCAATTTCTTGCAAAGTCAGCAAAGATAATTTGGTCGCCATTACTAGCTGAACTAGGTAAAGTTATAGTACAAGCATTAGATGTTGTGTTAATCCAATATGCTCTACCAGCAACTGCTGTTAAAGTTGAACCAGTTACGATTGTTTGCCATGAAACACCAGCATCTACTGCTGACCAAGATATATCAGTTCCATCAGAAGTTAATACTTGGTTAGCTGTACCTTTGGTTAAAATTGCTGTGGCTGCACTAGCATTACCATAAATAATACTTCCTCTACTTAAAGCATCTAATGTATCTATTTCTGCTGCCGAAGCATCTACTGCTGCAAGTTTAGTTAAATCACCTTGTACTAATCCACTAACACCATCTAATAAATTTAGTTCTGTTGCAGTAGAAGTTACTGCTACATCTTCATTTATTTTTGGTGAAGTTAAAGTTTTGTTTGTAAGTGTTTCAGTTCCTGTTAAAGAAGTAAAACTATCACTTTGTAAAGCAGTATTAAATTCTGCTAATGAACCTGTTAAACTATTACCAGTTCCACCTAAATCTAATGTTTTATTTGTAAAGGTATCAGTAGTAGCTTTTCCAACTAAAGTATCTGCTCCAGATGGTATAGTAACAGTTCCACTATTTGATATAGAAGTTATTACTGGAGTTGTTAAAGTTTTGTTTGTTAAAGTTTGTGATGTTGTTTTATCCACAGTCGTAGCTGTATCAATTGCAATTGTTCCAGATCCTGTAATAGTACCACCAGATAAACCAGTTCCAGCAATAATAGATGTAACTGTTCCTGAATTTGATGGAGTAATTTTTGTAAATGTAATTGAATCTGAGCCAAGAGAAGCACTACTGTTTGTAGTACAAAGCCATATAGTATTATCATTAGCTGTTCCTTGATTAGCAACAACCATTTGACCAGAAATTTCATCTATAGTATTATATTCAGTTGATCTAGATGCAGCTCCTGCACCACTACCAACTGCTGTATATATACCATTTTGACTAGCAGTAGATTGATCTTTAAGTAAAACTTGATCTCCAGCTACTAAAGTTACACCATCAATAGCGTCTCCTGCTTCTAGAGCACTTGCTATAACTACGTTTGCTGTTGATGTTGCTTCTACAACTATTCTAGTTCTTAGTCCTGCAACTGCTTCATCAACATAAGTTGTAGCTGCTTTTGTATTTATTTGTGTTTGAGCATTAGAGCTCAAAGTATTAATATATTGGAATTCTGCACTTGTTACTGTACCATTTGCAATCTTAGTTGCATCTATTGCAGCACTTGAATTAATATCTGCATTAACAATTGAATCATCTACAATTTTAGATGAGTTAACTGAACTAGTTGCAAGTTTTGCAAGAGTTACATTAACGTCAGCTATGTGAGCTGTATCAATACTACCAGCAGCATAATGTTCGCTGTCAATAGCATCATCAGCTATGTGTGCATTATCTATTGAACCATCAACATATTGTGCTGAATCAACTGAGTCTGCTGACATGTGAGCTACATCTATTGAGCCATCAACGTATTGATCTGAGTCTATAGAATTTACACTCATGTGTGCAAGATCTATACTTGCATCTGTATAATGTTCACTATCAATAGCATCATCTGCTATTTTAGCTCCAGTAATTACATCTGCTGCTAAATGTGCTGTGTCTATTGATGCATCTACATACTGATCACTATCAATACTGTTTACACTCATATGAGCTAAGTCAATACTAGCGTCTACGTATGAATCTGAATCTACAGAATTAACTGCCATTTTTGCAGCTGTAATTGCATCATCTGCTACATTTCCAGTTCCAATAACTACTAAAGGTATAGAAGAATTTGTCTTAGATAAAACACCAAGATAAACACTTGTAATAGCTTCATTAGATAAAGATCCTGAATCCCATGCTACTGTTACTGTTGTATTTGTTGAAAATGCTGTTGCTGTAATTGATCCGTAAATAGTTCCTGGCGTAGTTGCCACAACTTTAATTCTACGTCCAACATGATAAGGAGTTGTTACATCAACTCCATCTATTGTAAAACTTGTAGAAGATACATAAGTAGGTGTATAAGTACCTGCTCCATCTCCATATTCAATCCATTCAGCATCATTATAGTGCTGTCTAATATCTGCCATAACACTTCTAAAAGCATTATTGATGTTGGAAGGCAACATTCCTTCTGCAACTGAAACTGAATTAGTTCCTGTAGTTGTATTATTTGCTGATGTTGTGTCGTATTTTCCTAAAAATGTTCCTGCCATAAATCTCCCTATTCCATAAACCAACTGAATGCTTTATTGCTTTCAGTATTGTTCTTGTTAACTAATGTATTAATTGCTTCTTCAATTTGTCTTTGAAAAAATTCTTGTGTTTCCATTGAATATCTAACGTTATCTATATCTGTTGTATCACTCATTATCTATATCCTGCTTTTGATGCAACAAGATCAATTCCTTGTGCATGGTTAAATGTAGTTCCTGAAGCTATTTTTACATTAGCTCTTATGTATCTACCTGATTGTCTAACTGGATTAACACCACTTGTTACCATAGAAGATGAACTAGACTCTGTTTCTGTGTCTGCTAATCTTTCTCTAGTTTTTACAGTTACTGTTGCAGTTGCATCTACAATTGGTCTAACTCCTGTAATATTAGTTCTTGCTCCTGGGAAACCTTCTATTTCTGCTGTTTCTATTTCACATTCATTAGAAGTTCCAGAAAAGATTGCAGCTTTATAACTATTATCTATTCCACCTAAATACATTTGTCCACCAGACCAAAAATCTGTATCTAATGATGCACCAATATTTTCAAGATTTTCAGATATAATATCCATTAATTCTACAGTATAAGCTCCAATAAATTGAGAAAATATTTGACTAGCATTTACTTTTGATAATGACCATTTTTGTGTAGAATAATTATATATAATTAAACGATCACATATACCTGTAGTATTAGCAGTATCATTTACAGAAGGGTATAACCACATAACCAATGTATTAAATGGATCTGTTGCTGCTACTATTCTGTCTGAATAAGCTTTGTTTAAATCTAAATCAAAAAATCTGTTTACTTTTTCTACACCAATACCTACTACGTTATCACCTTGTATTTCGTAGAAGCCATCATCTGCATAGAAAAATACACGTCTGTTATCTTGTGCTACTGTTTTACCATACATAGCTCCTCGGTTAGGAGATATAACTGACAGTCTAAATACTGTTGCACCACCAACATAATCCATACGAATTATTTGGTTTTGTCTAAATACATATCCTACTTCACCAGAAGTAATGGCAACAATTTTACCACCTGATCCTGGAAGATCTTGTGAGTCAGATTGTTTACCTGTCCATACTGTAATGTCATTAATTCCTGACCATTGTATTCTATTAGTTGCTCCACTAATATTACCTGAAACTAAAAAATCCCTGATAACTCCAGAGACTCTAAATAAAGGACATGTTCCTGCTGTTTGAATTGCAGTAAGATTAGCAAAAGCAGTTGATGTACCCATTAAATAATATTGAACTGGATCTACACCATTACTTGCAATTACGTATTCACCAAATTGTGTGAATGTTACAAAGTCTGTTGCTGTTCCTGATAAAGGAGTTCCACCAGTAAAATTTGTTGTTGTTAGTCTTACAGTATCTGAAGAAACATTAGTTAAATTTAATCTACCAACTGCAGCTCTTGTTACTGTAACAACTGCATCTGCTACTGTTGCTGTAAAATCTGCATGACCATTAATAGTTGTTTTTAAATTTGTTGCTGTTGTATTATCGTTAGTTTGTACTTGAAATTGATTTGTAGATGGTGAACCAGTTACTGATGTAAATGTAATAGATGATCCATTATTTTTTTGTAAACTAACAGTTTTACTAGCACCAATATTAGCATAATCAGAAACTGTGATTGTACATGAAGCTTTTGCTGTAGATAATAATAATCCACCAGCACCCACATCAGTAAAAGTTCCTGATGCTAACTTATATAAAGTATCTGCAGTAGCTACAAAATTAAATACAGCATTAGAGTTATCTCTAAATGATCCTGCTCCACGTGCATCTGAAACAGTTGTTGATGCAGCTGAATACGAAACTAATGAAGGAAATCTTTTATAAGATCCTAAAGCATGGTAAACATTTGTTGCTACATTAGCACCTTTCATACCATGTGCTGGTTGATCAGGTAGCCATTCTCCAAAAGGTATTTGCATTATCTGCTCCTATAAAATGATAAGTCGGTTTGTATATCTGTTCTTTGTTGAACAGGTGCTCCACCATATGAATCTTGTTTGTCATTATTTTCACATCTTTCTAGAGCTGCAACATACATTTGAAACCATTGTTGAACTTGTTGTGGATCTATACCACCTAAGAAGTTTGCTGCATGAAATAAAGAGCCATATAAATATATAGCTGGGTGACTTGTTAAAATGTAATTTGTAGTAGCTGTATCACTTAAAGGTGTAAAGCTTTTATAATAAGATAGATAACCTGTATAACTTGTATCAGGTGCTGGCCCAAATCTTAATGTTTCTGAAGCATCATCACTTTGAATTGTATATACTCTTGGTCTAGCAGTAGTTGATCCTGCTTTAATATCAAACATGTTACTAGGTGTAATATACTTTAATGCGTACTTAGTACTTGAAGCAAGTAGGTAAAGAGATCTAACTCCAATGAAACCTGTTGGTACTGCTACAGATTCTGAGTCTATAGTAATAGTATCAATCTGTTCCATTTGTCTTATTCTTAACTTAGCATTAAAATCACCTTCAGCTAACTTAATAAAGTCATTAGCTATCTCATCTGTTAAGTCAGTTCTGTTTAACCAGTTGGCTAATGCAGTTTTTAATCCTGAATATGTTGTTAACGCCATTATAAATTTCCCTCAGCTGTTCTGAAATATCTAAACTCATTACTATTAAGTTTAGTTCTCATTATCTTTCTTTGAATTAGTTTTGGTAATTGGAACCAATTGTTTGTTCCATTGTATTCTTTAGCCCATATAGAAAGAATTAAAGGTGGAATACTAGCCACTCTTTTCATTTCTTTTGCACCAGATATATATCCATTATCCTGATTGTAAAGCTCCTTGTTTCTTTTTAACAAAGAAGATACATCTTGAGAGTTATTGATAGTTAACTTACCATCAGACTCTTGGATGTACTTAGTCTTTACACCAGCATCGTATTCAATATCTCTGACTCTACCCATTATTCAGATAGTTCAGTTACGTATAATTCTCCGTCTGATCCACCAATTCTTAATACAGCTATTTTTTCTCCAGCTGATACTTTAATAGTTTCAACTTCGTTAGCTGGTAATAATGATGTAGTCGCTGCTGCTGTAGGTGATACTGCTACTTGTATATGACAAGCAATAGTACTAACTACTCTGATATATTCTGTTCCATCTGTAAATGCTGCACTTGCAGAAGAAGAAGATCCTGAAGTTAATTTAAGTACAGTTCCATGTCTTAATCCGTAATTCATATTTGTTCCTTTTTGTTAGGGGATGTTGCCACCCCCAGTAATTTATTATCTTCTGATAACGAAAGTTATTTCCATTTTAGAAGCATTTGTAGAACCACCATTAGTGATACATTCAAGTGCACTTCCTTCAAGAACTTCGTTTGCTGCTGAAGGTTCTGTTGAGTATTGTTTGCCAGCTGAACTTGCAGCTATATGACTTATTGCACCTGTAGTACAAGCTACGCCATCTATTTCAAAAGTAACTGCTGCTGTGCCAGTAGTAGTTGCTAAGTTATGAGCAAATATTTTAATAATTCTACCTGCGTCTGGTACAACTACAAAAGTTGATGATGCTG
>Ga0307985_10000293_pt1 | contig 29955 bp, 26 predicted proteins | sample EllFjometageno80_FD_203155 | JGI IMG/M metagenome (GOLD analysis project Ga0307985, IMG submission 203155) | Marine microbial communities from Ellis Fjord, Antarctic Ocean - #80 | ecosystem: Environmental > Aquatic > Marine > Unclassified | place: Southern Ocean | collected 2014-10-09 | reverse complement strand
TCGTTGTTCGAAGCGACGTGCGACACCGTCGAAATGTGCGAGGCCCTCGACGGCGCTGTCGAAGTCCACGCCAAGGTGAAGCGCGATCGTCAGGGCGCCAGCCGCATTCAACGCGTTGTGATGGCCTGGTAGCCCAACCCAGATGCGGCCGAGGTCTTGGCCTTGCCAGCGCACGTCAAACTCGGTGTCGTCCGCCGTCACGCTGATGCTGGAGATACACAGGTCAGCCTGGTCGTCAGTCCCATAGGTCACGACGCCACTGCGAATCAGTAGTGCGTGCGTGTCGACATCGTCGATACAGACCGCTGTGATGCCGTCGACGGCATCAACGAACCCGCTGAAGGCGGCTCTGAGACGCTCGGCTGAACCGTAGAAATCGAGATGATCGGGGTCCATCGACGTCACGATGGCATGAGCCCCAGCCAGCGTCAGGAAGGTGCCGTCACTCTCGTCGGCTTCAACAACAAAGTGCTCTGTTGTTTCCCACCGTCCACCGGTACCGAAATAGGTGACATCGGATCCAATGGCGAACGACGGCTGTAGGCCGGCGTGATCAAGTAGTACGGACAGCATCGAGGACGTAGTCGTTTTCCCGTGAGTGCCGGCGACCAGGATGGCGGGTCGAAGCGCCACGATCGCCGCCAGGATCTCGGCTCGCGAATAGACAGCGATGCCCCGCTGGAGAGCGCCAACAATGTCGGGGTTTGAATCTGGCACCGCTGTCGATCGAGTGACAAGATCGGCGGTCGCTGCGTGTGCCACGTCGTGACCAGCGAACGTCACCGCACCCAGTGCAACCAGCTCCTCAAGGTGAGTAGACCCAGCACTGTCCGAACCAGTGACGGTGTGCCCCATCGCGAGCAGGATGCGGGCGACAGCGCGCATCCCTGCACCCCCAATTCCAACGATGTGGATCGACCGAGGCATGGTCAGATCTATCGGGCGAGTTACTGGCCGAAGTTGTGCAGCGACGACCGATGGGTCAACGATCACGAGCGTGAGTCTCGATCAAGTCGGCGATGTCGGCCGCAGCATTGGGCCGCGCCTGCTCACTGGCCCTTCGCGACATATCAGCAAGTCGGTGCGGGTCAGCCAGCAGATCATTTACCAGTTCAACAATCTTGGCGCCATCGAGTTCATCGTCGGTAACGAGTAGCCCACCGCCACTCGCTGTGAGCGCTTGCGCGTTCTTGGCCTGGTGATCGCCTGGAGCGCTAGGTAACGGAACGAATACTGCTGGGGTTCCAGTCTGTGCGATCTCACATACCGACGTGGCTCCCGACCGGCAAAGGACGAAGTCTGCTGCGGTGTACACATGGTTCATCGCTCGTTCGTAGCGCACGGCTTGATACTGCATCGCTCCATCAACCGAATGCGATCCGAAGAGTTCCCAATCACGATCGCCAATGATGTGGCGCACGGTTAGGTCATGTCGATCGGCCAGCATCGCTGTCGCGTCGACAACTGCTTGGTTTATACGTCGCGCTCCCAGCGAACCGCCGAAGACAGCAACGAGCCGTCTGTCTGGATCCACCCCCAGGTGCTCTTTCGCCTGTGCCACTGCCGCAGCGTCAGAGCGGTCGACATCCAAGATGTCGCCGAGCAACGGGTTGCCTGTGTGCACTGCTTTGGGAAGTTCAGTTGTCGCAAAGGCGACGGCGCACGCCTTGGCCCACCGGCCTCCGAAACGGTTAGCCGCTCCCGGGACCGTGTTCTGCTCGGTGACAATGATCGGAATACGCAGCGCGGCAGCAGCCTGGAGCGCAGGCAAGCTGGCATAGCCGCCTACCGAGACCACAACGGCTGGGCGAAGACGGCGCAGTGCGCGCCATGCCTGGATCGCTGCAGACCCCAACGCAATGATCGACTTTACGTTTTCAAGATTGACAGAGCGCTGGATGCCGCGCCCGGGAAGTGCAGTCAGGGTGTAACCATGTTCGGGCACAAGTTCGGCTTCGAGCCCGCGGCTACTGCCGATGAAATGGATCTCGTCTTTCGAGCGGCCACGTTGCACGAGTTCACCTGCGATAGCCAACGCAGGATGCACATGACCGGACGTGCCGCCGCCGGCGATCACTGCCCAAACTTGGCGCGCTGGCGCGGTCATCGTTCGATCTGTCTTGCCACGTTCAGAACGACACCCATCGCGGTGAGATTCACCACGAGCGACGAGCCACCCATCGATACAAAAGGAAGTGTGACGCCGCTGATGGGAAACACATTGATAGCAGCGCCGATATTGATGAAGGCCTGCATCGTGATCGCGGTAGTGATCCCGCCAGCGAGCAACATGCCCAAACGGTCAGGGGCAGCGAACGCGACGCGCATACCGAACATCACCAGACCGAGATAGAACAAGATGAGCATCAGGCCACCGATAAAGCCGAGTTCCTCGGCGACCACGCTGAAGATGAAGTCAGTATGAGCAAAAGGTAGGAAGCCCCACTTGGCACGCCCGGCGCCTAGGCCGACACCGTCGACGCCACCCGAAGCAACGCCGACGAGCGACTGCACGGTCTGGTAACCAGCACCGTCAGGATCATTGAATGGATCTGTCCAGGAACTAACGCGGGCTCGGCGATATGGCGAGGACATAGCGAGCGCTGCAAAGGCACACATCAGGCCAACAGTGACCGACCCCAGGGACCAGACCGAAACGCCGCCCAGGTAGAGCAGGATCATGGCGACCGCAACAATGATGGTCGCGGTTCCCTGACTGGGTTGGAGAAGTACTAGTCCGGCGATGAAGAGGGACACGAACATGACCGGAATCAGTACCGCGCGATTGTCTTGTATCAGATGTGCTCGGCGTGCGATCAGGTCAGCAGCGAAAAGGGCCAGTGCAAGCTTGGCGAATTCTGAGGGTTGAATTGTGAACCGACCAATGCCCAGCCAGCGGGTTGCACCGTTGGCTGTAATTGCGTGTTGCCCAGGCACCATCAAGGCCAGAAGCATGACCGTTGTGACAATCATGAGGACCGGCGCAAACCTCGCAACATCGCGGTAGTCGAGCCGCATCACCACGCTCATGGCGAGGAGCCCTATGACAGCCCAAATGCCCTGGCGCTGAAGGTAGAACCACGGTGTCCCGGTCTCCTGCAGGCCTGTGACCGTGGATGCGGAAAGCACCATGATCAGTCCAATGAAGGTAAGAGCGAGCGTGAGCAGCAACAGCACCGCGAATTCGATGGTGCGCGTGCCGGCGACAACACTGGGGTGGCGCAGCGGCCGCAGCCAGCTCATTGCGCCAGTCTTTGTCTGACCGCTGCGGGTCGCCCCGCTCGGCGCCCGGTTCGAGTTGTCGTCATGGCGTGTGGCCCTCCATGGTTTGGGCTCGCACGATCTGGGTGAAGTCCTCGCCACGGTGCGCGTACGAGCGGTACCAGTCATAGGAAGCGCACGCGGGAGAGAGCAAAACGACATCGCCAGCAGTTGCGATGTCGCGGGCCTGCGAAACAGCCTGGGTCATGGTGGTCGCGACGCTCACGGGCACTCGCCCGACGAACGCTGCCTCGATGTCCGATGCGGCGTCGCCGATGGCCACTACATGTGTGATCCGGTCGCTATGGGCGACCATGTCATCGAACGACAGTCCCTTGTTCTTACCGCCAGCCAGCAGAACGACTGAGTCGAAGCCACCAAGGGCGGCCGCCGTTGCATGGGGTGTGGTGGCCTTGGAGTCATTGATATAGCGGACGCCGTCGATTTCTGCGATGAACTCGACGCGATGCTCAAGACCGGCGAAGTTACGCAGCACGTCGGCCACCACCGCGTGTCGCGCACCGGCGCGAAGTGCCGTGGCCGATGCTGCTAATCCGTTCATGATGTCGTGGGGCATGGTTCGGCTGAGCTCACTGATTGCGATCAACTCGTTACCGCCACTGACGAGCACGCCGTCGATCACGCCATGGTCTCGCAGTGTTGGCGGCTCGCCCGCTCCGAAAGTCTCGATGTCGCTATTCGAGACCATTGATGCATGCGCGCTGACGATGGCGTCGTCCCGATTCGCTACCGCGAGAGCATCGGGGCCGAGGTGCGACCAGATGGCGGCCTTGGCTGCTTCATAGGCAGACAGGTCGCTGTGTGCGTCGAGATGGTCCGGTCCAAAGTTCAGCCAGGTGCCGATGCTTGGCGAGAAGTGTTGGCTATGTCCAAGGCGGAAGGAGGACGCTTCGACCACGAACACGTCGGTCGACTGATCATCGATTGCCTCGACCCATGGTGTGTCTGTATTACCGACTGCCTTGGCGGCAATGCCCGACTGTTCGAGCATCCGCTCAACAAGTGTCACAACGGTCGTTTTGCCGTCGGTGCCTGTGATCGCGACGGCCCGGCGGTCATCCCAGAGCGCAGCCAGGTCAAATTCGCTCATGATCGGTGCCTTTGCCTGGGCGGCCGCGGCAAATATCGGATGGTGATCTGGCAAACCGGGTGCCGGCAATACGCCATCGACCTGGGCGAGCAGTGCAGCGATGTTCACGTCACCTGGCACTTGAACGAGCAGATTGTTGTCGGCGCTCCACAACCGCAGCTCGTCAGAGATGCGGTCATCGAGGGCTACGACATCTATATCGCGCTGCTGCAATGCCGTCGCGACGGCTCGCCCGGTGATTCCCATTCCCATTACCATCATGCGCTGCATCAACCAACTGATCCAGGAATCGAAAGGAAGTCTGCGTAGAAAATACCGAGTGCCATCGCAGCAGCGAATCCGGCCAGAAGCCAGAACCGGATGATCACGCGTGTCTCGGGCCAGCCAAGCATCTCGAAGTGGTGATGGACCGGAGCGATCAAGAAGACGCGTTTGCCCGTGCGCTTGAACACCGCAACCTGGATAATGACCGACAGTGTTTCGGCTACGAACAATGCACCCAAGATCGGGAGCAAGAGCTGCGTGTTCGTTGCGAGCGCTAGCGACGAAAGGCCGGCGCCGAGTGCCAACGAACCCGTGTCGCCCATAAAGATCTGAGCGGGCGCTGCATTCCACCAGAGGAAACCAGCACAGGAACCAACGACCGCCGCAGCGATGACCGCTAGGTCCAGAGCGTGATCGACATCGTAGATCTCCGGATGACCAAACATCCAGAAACCCATGACCGTGAAGGTTGCGAAGGCGAACATAGAACTTCCACAGGCGAGGCCGTCGAGGCCGTCCGTGAGATTCACGCCATTGGTGGTGGCGACCATCAGTAGTACAGCCCACACGCACCAGCCGACTGGGCCCAGGTCGATGCCGATGGAGTCCCAGCGAGTAAATGAGAGCTCAGTGTGTACGTCGGTCAGGGTGACCATCAGGACAGCAAAGGTGGTTGCGACCAAAATTTGGCCGCCGAATTTGGTTCGTGCTCGTAATCCCAGGTTGCGTTCGCGGCCGACCTTGATCCAGTCGTCGAGGAAGCCAACCGCCGCTGAGCCAACAATTGCGAACATCACGAGTAGGCCGCTGCGGGTATAGATGCCGTTGTATAAATCGCTCACGACATAGGCCACGACGATGCCAGCAACGATGGCGATACCGCCCATCGTTGGCGTGCCCGCCTTGGTCTCGCGGTGCATCTGCACACCGTCTTCTTGGATCGGTTGAGCGACCTTGCGTTGCGTCAACCATGTGATCAGGAATCGGGTACCGAACAAGGACACCAGTAGACCGACCGCAGTAGCAATAAGGAGTCTGATCATTGGGTGTCTGCCTCAAGCATGTGTGCTGCGATGCTCACGTCGTCAAATTGGAGCACATCGGAGCCGATGGTTTGCGTCTTTTCGTGACCCTTTCCTGCGATGAGGACAACATCGTCTGGTCCTGCGTCGATGATTGCACGCTCAATTGCAGACCTGCGGTCAGGCTCGACGATCACGTCTTCGCCCGACTCGAACCCGGCAAGAGCGTCTTCAATGATGCTCATAGGGTCCTCGGAACGAGGGTTGTCGCTTGTCACGTAGACACGGTCGGCGCCGACTTCGGCGGCGCGACCCATGAGGGGACGCTTCTGGCGGTCTCGGTCTCCGCCACAACCAAACACGATGGACAGCTGAGCGCCAGGAGCAACGGCTCGCAGCGTCGCGAGCGCCACTTCGATGCTGTCGGGAGTGTGTGAATAGTCGACCACGACGGTGGGTCGTGGTCGTTTCTGGTCGCCGCTGCTGCTGGACATCACGGTTTGCATACGGCCTGGCACAGCTGGGGCCGAAGCCAGCCCTTCGACAATGTCGGTGTCGCTAAGGCCGAGCACCCGAGCTGATTCTGCTGCCATGAGAGCGTTGGCTACGTTCATTCGCCCGGGCAGCGGGACCCAAGCGTCCAGTCCGCGCCAGGTGAAGCGAGTACCAGCAAGAGATTCCTGGCCGACTGTCACATCGTTGAGCGACACGCGGATTGGATCGGGCCGCTGGTCGGCAAGGCGGGCTCCCCATGGATCATCAACATTGATGACCTCGGCTCGGGCACGACCGTCGAACAGCTGCTTCTTAGCCTCGAAATAGGAGTCCATGTTCTTGTGATAGTCGAGATGGTCCGGTGTCAGGTTCGAGAAAGCCGCGACCGCAAACTCGGTTGCTTCGATCCGGTACTGATCCAGCGCATGGGAGCTGACCTCGAGTGCAACAACATCGACACCCTGATCAACGAGCGCTCGAAGCTGGCGCTGAAGGTCTGTGCTTTCAGGGGTCGTATGCACACCCCCCAGGGTTCCAATAACCGAGCAATTCCGCCCTGCGGAGGTCACGATGCTGCCCAGTAGCTGCGTCGTGGTGGTCTTGCCATTGGTACCTGTTATGCCGAACACCGCGAGTTCCCGGCTAGGTCGCCGATGCACGATTGCTGCAGCGTGCGCCATCGAACGACGGACATGAGTGGTCACAAGTTGCGGTGCAACAGTTGCAGCTGAGCGTTCCGCTAGAACCGCAGAGGCGCCCTGGCCGACAGCAGCGCCGATGAAGTCGTACCCATCCACAGTCAGGCCAGGCACGGCACAGAACAACGCTCCGGGCGCAGCATCTCTGGAATCGTGGACGACTTCGGTTATGGCAACGCCGGCATCGGATGAAGCGCTACCCACTAGTGCAAGTTGACCAAGCGAGGTGAGCTCTCGTCGTAGATCCTCAAGCTGCATATCAGCCCTTGGCGTCCAGCTCGAAGCTGTCGTCGAGCGATGCGTCTCCCTGGCCTTCGTCGACTGCTTTTTGCTGACCTGGGCTAACAGCGACTTCGCTGACAACCCGTTCCTCTTGCGTAGGTCTCGAGAAGTCGGGCTTCACGAATGTTTGGCCAGCCGAGATCTCTGGCGGTGGAGCTATGCCAAAGTGGCGCACCGCATACGACGCGATATCAGCGAAGACGGGTGCAGCAACGTGACCGGCGTAGATGGATGCTGTTGGCTGGTCGATCGTGACGATGATGGACAGCTCAGGTTCGTCGGCTGGCAGGAAGCCTGCAAAGGTAGCGACGTAGCGGAAGTTGCCGGCGCCGTCCTCGTAGCCCTGACCGTTTTCAAGTGGCTTTCGGGCGGTACCGGTCTTGCCTGCGACGCGATAACCACCGACCTGGGCGTTCACGCCGGTTCCAACAGCAACAGCACTTTCCAGCATGTTGCGTACCTGGCCGGCGGCGTTCGGTGAGATCACCTGACGGGATTCGGGTGCTGGCGGTACTTCATTCGTTCCATCAGAGCGGACGATTTCGCGGACCATTTGCAGCGGGATGTACAGGCCGTCGTTGGCGACAGCGTTGAACGCTGCGAGCATTTGTGCCGGCGTCACCGAGATCCCTTGGCCTAGTGCTGTTGTGGCCGTGGCCAGACCGCCCCAGCTGTCAGGTGGGATCATCAGGCCGGCGGTCTCGCCAGGGAAACCAAGATTCGCCGGGCTACCAAACCCAAAGTCGCGGAGGTATGTGTCTAACCGAGCACCACCAAGTTGCTCGGCCCAACGGACCGTGCCTACGTTCGATGACACGGTGACAATTTCTGACACCGTCATTTCACGGGTGGGGTGCGGTGACGAGTCGCTAAAGGTGTAGTCCCACAGCTCATAGGAGTCAGGCACGATCGAGGTCGAACTGCTGTTCGCAATACCGGCGTCGATGATCGAGCCAAAGGTCATTGCCTTCATGACTGAGCCCGGTTCGTATGACCAGGATGTTGCCATGTTGAGCGATGTGCTGACGACTTCGCCGTCGTTGTTACGAACAACGCTGGCCATTGCCAGGATTTCACCTGTCGTGGGGTCCGACACCAACACGACACCACCCTGGGCGTCCATGGCGTCGACCTGTTCGGTGAGGACTCGCTCGACTTCAAACTGGAGCGAACGATCGATTGTGAGAACCACATCAGCGCCAGGCACGGGCTGGCGACTTACTTCGCGCTGACCCGGAATAGTCGGGCCGCCTCGGCCAATCTCGATGGAAAGCTCACCCGGCTGACCTTGCAGGACATCGTCGTAGATTTTCTCGATGCCGCTAAGGCCCATGCTGTCGATGTCAACGTTGCCGATAACAGAACGTGCAAGTGCAGGCCCAGATGGCTGAAAGCGGTCGGGTTCGCTCGTCGTGAATATGCCAGGGATATCGAGGGCCAAGATCTCGGCGGCCTTAGCTTCGCTGGTCTGGCGGATGAGCCAGGCAAAACGACCTTGGCCACCAAGGAGCGCTCGTACGTCTTCGACTGCCATCTTCAGCACCGGTGCGAGTCGGACCGCATCGCCGATGGGATCTTCGACGAACTTCGGGTCGACGAAGAACGACGTGCTGGGTAGCGATGTCGCCAACGAGTTGCCGTTGCGATCCAGGATGTCGCCACGGCCACCGGCGAGCTGCACAGTACGGAAGCGTTGTTGGCGCCCGATCTCTACGAATTCTTCGGCGTTGCGGAGCTGGAGCTCAACCAGCCGGTAGGTCAGGCCGCCGGCGATCACCGTCATGACCAGTAGGACCCAGAATATGCGCCATTTGGGATGTTTCAGCGTAGTTGGCTGGCGTGGCGCCGTGGACTGCCGTTGGCCGTGGTTGCCTTGACGGTACTGGCTGTTTTGGCGATCCTGTCGCACCCTGGCTGCTGGTTTGGATCGCGATGCTGGCTGAGGTCGTGGCGCGCGCGTCGGTGGCTTCCGGGTACGCGTGGTCACTCGTTCGCTCGCAGTTGGTTGGCGGCGATGCTGAGCGTGCGATGATCGAGCGCTGATCCAGGCGCAGTGAGGTACGCGATAGACGGTGCTTCGATCATCCCGAGCGCCCGAGCGTCTTCGACAATTCGTGCCGGCGCTTCCAGCTCTGCGAGTTCGGCACGCATGGATTCGGTCTGTGTGGCGATATGCGCGCTTTCGCTGCGTTGGGAGTCGAGGTCGCGCTGGTTCTCGATGATGGTGGCGTGTAAGACAAGTGCGCCAACGAGCCCAACGATGAGGGTCACCAGCAATGTGGTTCCGAGAAACCGCGCAACCCGTGAGGCCAGGTCAAGGCGACCTTCGATAACGCCGAACTCGCGGCGAGTGGTTTGCTCGCTCCGTTCCTGAGGTAGCGCAGTAAGGCGTTTAGCCGTGTTGTTCGCCATCTCAGATCCGTTCGAAGCAGCGAAAGAGCGCGCTTGAGCTGCGAGGGTTTACGTCTTTTTCTTCTTCTGTCGCCCTGCGAAGTTTGGGTGCAAGAGGGCGGACCTTGTGTTCAGCGCCACACCCGCAAGGCAGCCGTGGTGGACACTTGCATCCGCCGGTCTCACCGAGTGTGATCGCCTTTTTCACTAGGCGATCTTCGCCAGAGTGATAGGACAGCACCGCTCCCCGACCGTTGACTTCGAGCAGGTCGATTGCGTCGCCCACAGCGTTCGGGATCTGGGACAGTTCATCGTTCACCGCTATGCGAAGGGCTTGAAATGTGCGCTTGGCGGGATGTCCTCCCGTGCGTCTGGTGGCGGCCGGGATGGCATTGGTGACGATCTCGGCGAGCTTGGCAGTCGTTGCGATCGGCCGGTTGTCGATAAGTCGAGCAGCGATGCGAGAGGCAAACCGCTCGTCGGCGGCATCGCGCAGCAAGCGAGTCAGATCCTGGTGTGACCAGGTGTTTACGATCTCAGCTGCGGTCAGCGAGTCGTTTTGATTCATACGCATGTCGAGTGGAGCGTCGTAACGGTAGCTAAAGCCTCGTTCGCCATCATCGAACTGGGGTGAGCTGACACCCAGATCAAACAACACGCCAGTCACGGGCCCGTGAGGCTCACATGACGCGACGAGCTCGGCGATTGCATCGAACCGACCAGCGACCACAGTTGCACGTTCGCCAAAGCGCTCGAGGCGTTGTGATGCAGCGGCTCGCGCCACCGGGTCACGGTCGATGCCGATGAGCGACATGTCTTCTCGCCGTTCGAGTAGCGCTGTGGCGTGACCGGCGCCTCCGAGGGTCGCGTCCACATAGACACCGGTTGGAACCTGGCTCAAAACGTCAACTATTTCCGTAAGCATCACGGATTCATGCTCAAAGGGCATGACAACCCTGCAATCGCAACTTCGCTGCGGTCGAGTTGGTTTGCAGATGTTCTCGACACCGCGCCCACACGTTGGGCGGTCGGGTGGCGATCCGCAGCGGGAACAACGAGCAGTCGCTGTCCGATTGCGACGTAATTGCGTAGAAAACAGGAGCGGCCCATCGGCCGTTCCCCGAAGAACTGGTGTCTTCCCGGTTTTGTCTCCAGGATAGACTCGATGGCAAGCGGGCGGAGTAGGGGCTCTCCATCGTGTCCTTCGAGGAACGGCCCATGGGTCGTCCTCGTCGCAATCCTGGCTTCGCTTCGCGAAGGCCAGTCTGCTGATTGTTGCGGTGTGTGGTGTTGTTAGGCATTCCTTGAGCTGAGTGATGTTGTGGCGATTGCCAGCAATACGGCGAGTTGAACTGCATTTCCGCAGAGCAACCCGAGCGCAGCGAAGTTGCGATTGCGAGCATCAGAGCAGGTCGCTGACGTCGATGAGTTCAGCGAGGGCGGCCTCAGGGCTGTGGACATCTGCGGGGAATACTGCGATGTGGTTGGCTGCGCCGATGAGCGTGGCATCTTTGTCGATGTTGGCGAAGTCTCGTAAGTGGTCGGGCAGGTTGATGCGGCCCTGGGAGTCGATCGATGACTGCGAGACAGCGGCCATGAAGTTTGTGACCTGGCGTTGCGTGAAGCGACCTGAGCGCTTGGCTTCTTGTAGCCGACCGACCATGAGCTTGAATTCATCTGCGGGGTACACAGTGAGGCACCGTTGGCTAGTTTCTGCGGCGATATAGCAGACACGTTCGTCACCGAAACCGTCGCGAAAGACCGCAGGCAGTGCGACACGTCCCTTGGCGTCGATGCGGTGCTGGTATGCGCCGAAAAATTCCACGAAAAAACCGAATGTTCCATCCCAGAGCGAGTCCGTGTGACTCCTAGGCGGAGCTGCTTTTCTTGAACGTTGAAAACCATCATTGGTCCCCTGTTGCCCCTGGCAGTCCGCTTACTCAACAACAGCCACAGTATCCACACACGCCCCACTCGTCAACACTTTTGCCCCACATTTCCCCACTGCTCCCCACCCAAATTCCACGAAACATGAAAAATCGTTGCTACCACAACGATCCTCGAGCGCTAGTTGGCGGCGCCGAATGTGTGCAGCACGGCGGCCTCAATGGCTCCAGGGCTCATTCCCCTGTTGTGGATCGGAATAGCCGACCCCACCGTCGCCCGGTCTTGGGGCATCAGATAGTCAACCACCCGAGCACTCGACCCGTCGACCACCGCCATTGCCTGCACTCGACTCCCCCAGCGAGTTCTGCGCTGGGAAAGGCCAACAATCTTGGCTGACCCAATCAACAACTCACCCCAACCAATGCCCGCCCAGCACGCCAGCGCCGATGCATCGGTGCGCTCAGACGGCTCTACGCAAAGCTCGGTTTTGATTCCGACCGACCACAACGCCTGGTGCCAGAGCCGGCCAACAATCATGAAGTTCTCGGACAGTTCAGTTGACCACAGCTGACTCGAACGAGGTGCAAGGACATCAATCCACACCGTCGACACTGGATCGATGAAGACTGCGCCTCCCCCACTTCGCCGGGGCGAAAGCGCGACATCATCATTGCGAAGCCGCTGCTGATCAAAACAATCGGGCCGTTGTGAACTTCCCATGACCACCGCACATGCGGTCGGGCGCATAACCCAAAGCTCAGCGATTTCGCCCTCGGTCGGCATAGGAAGAGCATGCAGCTCAGCTGCTGTTCCCGCGAACTCGCGCAGCAGCGGCTTGGGAGTGTCAGGCACGTTTCGGCAACGAGCGCATAGACCGGCACCACTCGAGGTAGACCATTACGTCGTGAGCAGTTGGCAGCTCGTCGGCATTGCCGGACAGCGTCGCGTTTCGGAAAGCCATGTAGTCAGCCGGGGGAATCGGCAGGTGTGAACCCGATGCCCACCAGCGCCGTGGCACCAACGAGACCGCCTGACGCAACGCTGTCGGAATCAGTTGCGGCTTCTTCGCCAAGGCCATCGCTATATGAGTTGCGAACGAAACGGTTGCGAGCACCTGCAGAATCTATCTGCCGAACGGGCCGCCCCGGATTGACCCCGTGGACTGGCTATTGTTATTCGGCAGGCAAGCCGGAGGACATGTGAGCCAACAAGCAGCTGAGACCCCGCGGGTCGAATCGTTTACCGATTTGTTCCGCTCGATGACAGCAAATATCGAACAAGTAATTAAGGGCAAGCGCGACGTCATACAGCTGACGCTTCTTGCGTTGTTGGCCGAAGGCCATGTCCTGCTCGAAGACGCTCCCGGCGTTGGCAAAACCACCATCGGCAAGGCGTTAGCTGCCACGCTCGACGTGCCATTCGGTCGCGTGCAGTTCACGCCCGACCTGTTGCCAAGCGACGTTGTTGGTGTCTCCATCTGGAATCGCAGCTCGAACGAGTTTGAATTCCGACCGGGCCCGATCTTTAATGGCATCGTGTTGGCCGACGAGGTCAACCGCACCTCACCAAAGACTCAGTCCGCATTGCTCGAGGCCATGGCCGAGGGCCAGGTCACCACCGACGGCGTCACGCGAAGTCTGACTCGGCCCTTCATGGTGATCGCCACCCAGAACCCGCTCGAACATGCAGGCACCTACCCATTGCCCGAAAGCCAGCTTGACCGATTCTTGGTCAAGGTCTCGGTCGGTTACCCCGGCCGCGAGGCCGAACTTGAAATCCTGGAGTCACACGGCGCTGCGGATCTGCTCGAGAACGTTCAGGCGATCACCGACACCCGCAAGGTGCAATCGATGATCCGAGCGGTGAAGTCGGTGCACGTATCGCCAGCGCTGCAGGGGTACCTGGTCGATATTGCCGAAGCGACTCGCCGTCATCCGGCCCTGACTCTTGGTGCTTCACCTCGCGCTGCCCTTGCATTGCAGCGCATGGCCCGTGCTCGCGCAGCCGCAGCAGGTCGCAACTTCGCCACGCCCGATGATGTCAAGGCACTAGCGCCGCATGTGCTGGCGCACCGACTCATGTTGAGTCATGACGCCGAGCTCCGCGGTGTTACCACCGCCAACCTCATCGACGAGATCCTTCAGGTGATTCCGGCCGGAGCTGCGTAACACCATGCCGACACCAGCCGGTGTTTCCACTGCTGTCTTCGCGGTCCTCTTCCTAGTGGCAGGGCGTGTTTTCGGGATCTTCGAGTTGTACATCGTGGCTGCCGCCATGCTGGCCTTAGTCGTCTGTGCAAGCTTGTGGGTCATCCTTAACCGTCGTTCGCTACAGGTACGGCGGATGGTCAACCCAGCACGGCTTCATGCAGGATTGACGAGCACCGTCACGCTCGACCTGTCGAATAACCGCTGGCTACCCACACCAGTCGCGCGGATAACCGACGAAGTCCAGGGAATGGTTCGCGCCGATGCCCATGTCCCACCGATCCGACGCCATAGCAACACTCGTGCCAGCTACCGCGTTCCCACCGAGACGCGCGGCCGCATCGAGATCGGGCCGATGAAGACACTAGTGACGGACCCCTTTGGGTTGGCGTCGTCGGTCCGTACCTCTGCCCCTGACACAATGCTGTTGGTACTCCCCCATGTCGACGTAATTACGCCGCCACCCCAGCCTGGGGGCACAACCGCACAACAGATGGACCGCTCGCCGAACCGAATCGGCAATAACGGCGACGAGTTCTCGTCGCTACGGGCGTACGCAACCGGTGACGACTTGCGCAAGGTCCACTGGCCAAGCAGCGCTCGAACCGGCGACCTAGTCGTGCGTAATGAGCACATTCCCGAGCACGGTCATTCGATGGTTTTGCTCGATGTCCGCACAAGCGCCGCCGACCCCGCCACGTTCGAGCGCATGGTGTCCGCCGCTGCCAGCATCATAGTTGCCTGTCGCAAACGAGGAGATCGCGTTCGTCTGGTCACAACCGAGGGTGTTGACCACGCTGCCGACACCATTGCCGGCTGCGACGCGATTCTTGACCTGCTGGCCATCGTGGAGCAAACCAAGACCGCGTCTGTTTCCCTTCCGTTCCGGCTTGGCCGTAGCGGCGCAGAAACAGGCGCCATGGTGGTTGCCGACAACGCCGAGACGTTGATTGCCACTATGCAAACCGAACGTGCAGTCTCGGGCGGCACCTATGTCGTGAGATTTCAGCTCGAAGGGGCGAAGGTACTAGCGAGATCTACCCGGCTAACTTCGAGTCGCATGATCAACATCGAGCAGGGCGAAGACTTCGTTGCGGCCTGGACCCAGGCCATCAGGCGACGATGACAGCGCTTGGGGAATCTGGGAGCCAAGGCCTGCGTTGGGTTTGGCTTGCGTCAGAAGTACTGCTGGTGGCCACGTCTGTGGCCACGGTCTTCATGTTGCAACGCATCTTCACTGACGACACGTTCCTCGCGCCGTTGTTATTCACCCTGATCGTCGGGCACGGCGTCCTTATTTCTATGCGCTGGTTCGGTTTCGGCACCGTCACCTCGGCCCTCGTCTCGTTGCTCGCAACCACCGCCGCCATTGTTGTCATTCACTACTCGGCAACAGCCTTTGCTGCAGTCATACCGACCTCGGCGACTATTGATCAGTTCCGTATCGATGTGACACAGGCCCAAGAACTCTTTCAGAGCACCAAGGCGCCCGTTCCTGCGGTGACCGGGTTCTTGGTGGTCTCCTCACTTGGCCTCTGGATTATTGCCGTCGCTGCCGACTGGGCTGCGTTCCGCCTGTTCGCTCCTGGCCAAGCATTGATCCCGTTCATATCGATGCTGGTGTTCGTGTCGCTGCTCGGGGTAGAGGAGAAGCGACTGGGAACGACCGCAACTGCTCTGGTGTGTGGGGTCTTGTTCCTGCTGGCACACCGGTCGGCTGCCCGAGCAGCGCAAGGAGTATGGCTCGACCACGGACCAGCGCGAGGTTACGTTTCGATGATGACAGCGGGCGGAGTTGTTGCCGTGATCGCCGCGCTAGCAGGTGTGCTGGGCGGTCCCGCTGTGCCTGGCGCCAACGAAGCACCCCTCGTAGCGCTAGGTGATGACTCTCGTGAAGAGAGCCGCCCACTCGAGGTCATCTCTCCGCTCGTGCAGATCCAACCCCGCTTGATCGACCAGAGTGACGAAGTGCTTTTCACCGTCGAGACGAACCAGCGGGCCTATTGGCGTATCGCTGCCCTTGATGTCTTCGATGGATCACTGTGGCGATCGCAGGGTCAGTTCCGGTCAGCCAATGATGCGTTGCCTGTCGACTACCCGAGTGAGGCACCCGTCGATTCAGTTAGATCCACATTCGACCTGGGCCAGCTCAACGTGGTTTGGGCACCGGCCGCCTACCTGCCGGTACGGTTCGAGAATCTAAGCGGTGCTGGCGTCAATTACGAGTCCGAAAGCGCCACCTTCATTGTTGACACGAACGACCAGCAAGTCTCTGACGGTCTCGTCTACACTGTGACCTCGCAGATCCCGCGGTTCACTGGCGACATCTTGCGCCAACTCGCAGCCGAGAGCAACCAGGTAGCCGATAGTCGGTACTTGGATCTGCCCGACGACTACAGCCCCCTTGCCCGTCAAACTGCTGAACAACTCACGGCAGGAATGACGTCGCCCTATGACAAGGCGCTGGCCTTACAGAATTATTTCCGTGACAACTTCACCTATGACATCGACGTGGCCAAGGGCCACGACATCGAGCGCCTCGACGACTTCCTGACGGTCCAGCGTGGTTACTGCGAACAGTTCGCCGGCACCTATGCCTCGATGGCCAGGGCCATTGGTCTGCCGTCTCGGGTCGCGACAGGTTTCACGCCAGGTGACCCAGACCCAGACAATCCGAATCGTTACCTGGTTCGTGGCCGCCACGCCCACGCCTGGCCCGAGGTCTTCATCGCTGGTGCTGGCTGGGTTGCCTTTGAGCCCACACCAGGTCGAGGTGCACCGAACGCCACCGAGTACACCGGTGTTCCCGAAGCGCAAGATTCCTTTGAGAACGATTCCGATAGCGCCACCGGCGCCGAGGAAGTTCCGGCTGCCACGGCTGATGAGCTGAATCCGGCGGGAGCCCCAACCCCTACCCCAGTCCCGCCTCAACCATCGGAACTGCAGCCTCCACTTGTGCAGGACGAACAGGTTGACCCGGCCCTACAAGGATCTGGGCCTCGTTCAGCAGCGCTACGTAATCTGTTGATTGTTCTGGCTGCCTTGGCTGGCTGGGCGATTGTAATTCCTGCGTTGAAGCGCTGGCGTCAGCGGCGCCGCGTCTCTCGTATTGGCACCACACCTCGACGACGAATCACACTTGCATGGGCTGGCGTCGCTGATTTCTTGGAGTCACAAGGCCAAGAGCCGTTCGAATCCGAAACGCTGCAGGAGTACAGCCACCGGTTGCAGCGAGATCAGCCGAGTATCTATCCGGCGTTCGGCGAGCTGACCGAGTTGGCCGTCGAGGCGTCCTACCGTTCAGCACCACCAACCGACGAACAGGCCGAAGCGGCCGAAGTCCTGGGCCGCGACATCGTGAAACAGTTAGTCGCCGCTCAGCCATGGGCAGTCCGTGGTGCTATGGAGCTGGACCCCCGCCCTCTCGTCAAGATGAGCGATCCTGTCGCCGACCTTGCCGACCGGCTAGCCGCGGGCGCATCTACCTAACCGAGATCAGCGATCATCTACGTATCTCCCAATAACGCCCAATCTGGTTCCGATTCAGGATGGCTGAGCTCACCAAACGCGTTGCGGACGACCCGGCGTTGCGAGTCGAGCCAATGTTTCCAGTCGGTGCAGGCCACAAGTTCGTCGCCCCGTTGGGTTTGAAGATCGCGTAGCGCTGCTGTCAGCTCACTTCGCTGAGTTCGATAGCCAGCGTCATCGGCCAGATTGTGCATCTGCAGCGGGTCATTGGTTAGGTCGAACATGTCGACGCGACCATTGAGCCATTCGGTGTACATCGCGGTTTTGGTTCTCACGCCCCGCCATTCGGCGCCGTCAACGAACCAGTCGTAGTACTTCGAGAAGTTCATCAGCAGCACCGCATCTTGTGTCGCTGGCGGTGCTGCGCCGGTTTGGCCCGGCCGAAGACAACCAGACAGGTCGCGCCCCTCGACGCTGTGAGGCACCGGGACACCCGCCAATCCGCAAAGTGTTGGGAAGAAGTCGGGCATGGCGAAGAGCTCGTCTGTGACCGAGCCAGCATCGATCACTCCTGGGTAACGCATGACCCCCGGTATGTGGATGGACTCTTCGTATGGGTGTTTCTTGAGCCATGGGTGCACATCATGAGCGCCTCCCTGAGTTCCGTGATCGGAAGCCAACAGCACAATCGTGTTGTCGGCCATTCCAGTCTCGTCAAGGTGGTCAAGCATCTTGCCCACCATCGTGTCCACAGCACGAATCATGGCGAGGTAGTGCCGGTACATCTCGTGGGTCTCGTCGCCCCATCGGGTACCGACATTGTCAGGGAAGTTGAATCGATGAGGCAAACCTTCGTAGCACTCGGCTGGGGCGAACACACCCGGCGTGTAGTGGGGCGGATGCGGCGACAGGAACAACAAGAACGGGTCGTTGCTGGGTTCGTCGATGAACTCGAATGCGTAGTCGAGTAAGCCCTCGGTTTCGTAACCGGCCCACCGCTCGTAGTTCCAGTCTCCCTTGTGCACAAACCCATCGAAGTAGACCATGTGCTGGTTGTACGCACGCCAGTAGTCAAAACCCAGTCGATCGCGTCCCTCTGGGACCCAATCAGGCTGCATCGGCAAGCGGTCAAGCGCTGGCCACAGGCCGGTGTGTAGATGCCATTTGCCGACCCATCCGGTGCGATAACCATGGTGTGCAAATGTGTCGGCGATCGAGATCTCAGAGTGCCGAGTCCGAGTGGTATTGATCAGATGGCCCGTCGTTTGCGGGTGGCGGCCGGTGACGAGCATTGCTCTCGCCGGGGTACAGACCGGACAGTTTGAGATCGCATTCGTGAGTTGAACACCTTCTGCTGCTAAGCGATCGATGTTCGGCGTATCGATATAGGTCTCGCCATAGAGCGGAAGCGACGCAGCCCGTAACTGATCGGGAAAGAGCACGACCACGTTTGGCCGCGACGCTACGCCAGATTCTTCAGTCATTGCCCCACCTGCGGGCCCGTTGGTTCACCCGTCACTTTTGGTGGACCTGGCAGGCCATCTGGCTCTCGAGGCCACGCCAGTGGCAATCCGTCGCCCTGCATCAGTTCACCAACCCCCACACCAGCACGATCGAGAGGAAAGTTCGGCCATGGTTTTGCTCGTCGATAACCATCGGCGATGTACACGACGGTGAAAGCACGGCGGGTCGTGTCAGAGACATTCGCGAGTGCTGCATGCACGGTCATGCCATGGTGCCAGACGACCGAGCCCTTGGCGGCCTCGACGTATACCGGATCCCGGCCGGCGATCGCTGGGTCGCCAAGAATGTCATAGGCCTCGCTGGTCTCTAACAGATTGACGGTCTTGAGCCGTCCAAGTCTGTGAGATCCGGGAACGTAGCCGATGGCGCCGTTCTCGGTAGTCGAGCCATCGAGGGGAATCCATGCCGACACCAATGGTGCATCGCCGATTGGCCAGAACGGTGCGTCTTGATGCGGGTCTGTTATTCGGCCTCCTGGCTCCTTGTACAGCGCCTGATCTTGCCAGATGCGAACTCGCCCCACGCCCAACAGCTGAGCGGCGGCCTGCGCTAATCGAGGATGAAAGGTCAGCGGCGCAACGTCAGTGTCGGTCTCCCACAGCCGCATACATTGCACGAACGACTGTTCATAGTCCGACTTGGTCGCGAGCTCTCGATCGTCGCCTTTGGTGCGGCCGGCAACGGCATTATCAATCGCTTCACCAAAGGTCTCGACTTCGTCGATCGATAACAGCCCGTCTGTCGACACATAGCCGTCGCGCGTAAACTGATCGACCGTATTTTCTTGAAGAACAGCCATGTCCAGGAACTTAGGGCCTCAGCCGGCAGGGAAGGTGGTTTCTTATCCCCTGCGTTCCCGCTCGAGTTCGCTCTGCCCTAGTTTGCTTTGCTCACGGCCCTCGGGGCCACGGGCTAGCGACCTTGACGCGCCGTTTCGGTACCTACCGGGTGACCCTCTTAGCCTGGCCGATGACTGGCGCCAGAAACGGTTTAGGCTTCTTCGTCCTTGAGACGATCGCGAAGGCGTTGCGCCGGTTCGGCAAATGGGCTGCGGCCCGAACCGCGGAGCTGCTGAGCGATCTGGTCAATGCCGACCTTGCCCAACGAACGAGCGCCACGCTCAAATACCAGCGCTGCGGAAAGCATGACGAGGAAACCGCCGAACGCGAACACGTAGCTCGTCGACAATGTAACGACCATGACGACGAGACCGCCAATGAAGCCAGCTGTTGCCCAACGCACACTGCGTAATGACGCGGTATAAACAGTCGTCGACCCGACTTCTTTCGCAAGGCTCGGATCAGTCTCGTAGAGCTTCTCTTCGATCTCGCTGAGAATTCGCTGCTCATTTTCCGATAGCGGCACAAACACATCATCCCACAGCCCCGGCCGTTCAACAACGCGGAGTCAGCAAAAAAGTGCTGAGAAGGCTCGTCACCCCCAGGGGTTCTCGTTCTTATCACGTGTCTTGAGCCGTTCGCCCGGTTTGGCCAACACCGCAGGACCGATGGAATCAATGCCAAATTTACGTCGGATCTTGTCGATGGCCTCGTCGGCGAGCTTCCAGTCGGCGCCGGTCTCGCCGCCCATGGCTTCGTCGAGTGTGAGTTGCTGGTGCTGCTCTTCTTCGAGCCCGGTCACTCCGACACCTAGCAGACGGATACCAAGACCAACATCGATCTTCGACAACAATCCTTGAGCCACCTGGTTGATGCTCATGCCACTGTCGGTCGGGTTCGGTGGTGTCAGGCTTCGGGTGATCGTGCTGAAATCACCGAAGCGGACCTTGATCGACACCGTGCGAGCGACCAGGTCGGCCTTACGCAAACGCCCGGCCACCGTGTCGCTCATGCGCACAATGTGACGGTCTAGGTCGGTCCGGTCGTGGATATCGAACTGGAACGTCTGCTCTTGGCTGATCGATTTTGCTCGTTGCTCGGGTTCGACGGCACGGTTGTCCCGCCCATTCGCCAGATTGTGCAGATGGGTACCAGATGCCTTGCCGACAACCGAGATCACTCGTTCGACCGGCATGGCTGCGATATCGCCCACCGTCGAGATACCGAGCCGTTCGAGCTTGGCCATAGTCGCCGGGCCAACACCCCACAGGGCTCGGGCGGGAAGCGGAAGTAAGAACTCGAACTCTCGTCCAGGAGCGACAACGAACACACCTGCGCCGGGCACTGGCCCGTCGCGGCTTGCGCTGGGCTTCGCTTGTTCTGATGCGAGCTTGGCAACGAACTTGGTTGCGGCCACACCCGCTGAACACCACAGCCCGACCTCCTCAAAGATCGTGGCGCGCAGCTTGGTGGCAATAACGCTGCCGCTACCGAACAACCGACGGCCCGAGGTGACATCGAGGAATGCCTCGTCGAGCGACAGGGGCTCGATCAGCGGCGTGAACCGCGCCATGATCTCCATAATCTGGACGCTGAGTTCGCGGTAGTAGTCGTGGTCGCCGTCTAGAAAGATCGCGTTCGGGCATAGCCGCAAGGCTTGGGTCGAAGGCATGGCGGATCGAACACCGTAAAAGCGAGCTTCGTAGCTGGCTGCGGCAACAACACCGCGGCGACCAGCACCACCAACAACGACGGGTGAGCCACGCAGTTCCGGTCGTCGCATGATTTCAGCGGACGCATAGAAAGCGTCCATGTCGACATGCAGAATCGTGCGTTCAGGCACCATCGGGGTCAGGCGCTGTTGGGGAGAGAAGTAGTTCGCTGTGGAAGTCGCGGCCGGTGCCGGTGACCCGAAACTTCCAGCGGCTCGGTGCTACCAGGGCAGGCTCGGTTGCAGCGAAGAGCAGCGCAACGTGATGTTGCAACGGCTCGCGGACCCATGGAGGGCTGGAGTCCAGCAACGAGTGCGCCTGGTCATGGCTGACCCAACGTCCGTCGACGACCACATTGTCAGGGTCCTCGACGTGCAGGTCGCCCGAATGGCCCGTGGCTTGAAACACCTGAGCATGCAAGGTCATGTCGCGTCCTACGAACTCGACATCGACGCTGTACAACATGTGCGACCAATCGTCGACAACGACCGATGTCTCTTCGATGACCTCGCGCTGGAGTGCTTCCAGGACTTGCTCGCCCGGGTCAACGACCCCGCCAGGGGTGCTCCAATCGAGCGAACCATTTCGCCTTTGATTCTGGACCAGCAACAGCTGCTGTTGTTCGATGATGATGCCCGAAGCAACCGTCCACGCGTGCACCTTCTTAGTATTGCTCACCGTTACCCTGACTGCTGTGCCGAGCAATGAAGAGACCCAGCCAACGGTCGTGCCGTCAGCGCTGCCAAGTGGCCGAGCCCGAGCGCTCGCGGCCATCGCCATCCTGATCGGCGGTGCGTGTGGCGCCATGATTGGCTACTCGTTCGCCGAGCTGCAGTGCACCGGCGACTGCACCACCTGGAAGGGCATCGGGCTGCTCGTCGGCGCCGTGTTCGCGTCGGTTGGTGTCGCCATCGTCGCGGTGCTCTCGCTACGGGCAATGGACGAGTGGCAGACAACAACCGAACGAGGGCGCAAGAAACTCGACTCATGACCCTCGACAGTGATCTTCATCAGCAGCTACATGAGCTTGCCTGCATGACGGCACGTGCCGCGGCTGCAATGGTGCTTTCACGACATGGCGAACTCCACGACGCTGATACCAAAGCATCCGATATCGATCTGGTAACCGAGGTTGACCGGGCATCCGAGGAACTTATTTCCAAGCTGTTGCTCGCCGCCCGTCCCGACGACGGCATCGTTGGTGAAGAGGGCGCAAGTATCACAAGCACCTCGGGTGTCGAATGGCTGGTTGACCCCATCGATGGCACCACAAGCTTCTTCTACGGCCTACCCGGGTTCTCGGTGTCGATCGCCGCCCGTGTAGGCGACCAGGTCGTTACCGGGTGCGTCCTAGCCCCCGCGATCACGACCGAGTACAGCGCCGTGCTTGGCCAGGGCGCCACCATGAATGGTGACACCATCATGTGCCGTGACACGTCCTCGCTTTCCAAAGCACTTGTCGGAACCGGCTTTTCTCCTGACCACGAACGTCGCGCCCGCCAAGGCCAGGCGTTCGCTGCGGTCATCCCCCACATCCGAGACATTCGCCGTATAGGTTCGGCTGCACTTGATCTCTCCGCTGTCGCTGCAGGTCAGCTCGACGCCTATTTCGAAATCGGGCTCAGCCTGTGGGATTACGCGGCTGGTGTACTGATCGCCGCCGAGGCCGGGGCGCTCACCGTCGTCGAACCAGATGCGGCATCGGACCGGGCGTTTGTGTTGGCCGCTGCGCCCGGTATTGGCAACGACTTGGTCGCGTTGCTTCGGGCTCATAAAGCTGACAAGGTGTAAGCCGAAACGGGTGCAAACCAGAAACACCCGCTAATGCCACCTTTTCGGTGGCCGCGTCAGGCACGATTGCATAGTGGAAACACAAGTACTTACCGTCGAAGACGATGATTCCATTCGCACTGTCGTCAAACTTGCGCTCGAAGACGAGGGCTGGGGTGTACTTGAGGCCGGCAATGGCGAAGACGCTCTCGTCATTTTTCGCGACAAGGGTGCCGATGTCATTCTGATCGACATCATGCTTCCTGGCATGAACGGCTTCGAAGTCTGTCGCTCGATTCGGCGCACCACCGACGTGCCCATCATCATGGTGACTGCTCGCAGCGACACCCACGATGTGGTCGCTGGTCTCGAAGCCGGCGCCGATGACTATTTGACGAAACCGTTCGAGCCGAAAGAACTCAGCGCTCGTATCCGTGCTCTTCTGCGGCGGTCACGCTCCCTAGGCAGTGACATCGCCCAAATGACGTTCGGCGAACTCGAAGTCAGCCCCGAACAAGGCGTCGTGACGCTGCGCGGCGAACAGGTCCACCTGACCAAGACCGAATTCAAGCTGCTCGTCGAATTGGCTTCGGGACCCAGCAAGGTCTTCAGTCGCGAAACCCTGCTCGAAAAGGTCTGGGGCTACGACTACTTCGGAGACGGCCGTCTGGTCGACGTGCACGTTCGGCGGCTCCGCACCAAGATCGAACCCGACCCGGCCGACCCGCGTTATGTGGTCACCGTCCGAGGGCTCGGCTACAAGCTCGTCCCCTAAGCGATGCGTACATGACCAAGCGGCGGCTAGGGCTGCGGGCTCGCGTAATCACGGCATTCGCGATTGGTGCGTTGCTTCTCTCTGCGCTGCTATCGGTGGTGACCTATTCGGTCACCCGGGCGAACCTGATCGAATCTCGTGAACAAGAAGCCTTAATCAACGCCGAGAACGCGGCCAAACTGGTCAACGGCCGATTGTCACCTGCGAGCGATGTCTCCAGCCTTGTGACCGTGATGTCCGAAATCATCGTGCCCGCCGACACCTTGCAGGGCATGCTCTACAACGCCAGCAGCCAGTTTGTCGACACGACTCTGCTAACTGAAGAGAAGCTGGACCCATCGTTTGTCCTCGCGCTTCGGGCTGGCTCTGCAGCAGTAATGACATTCGAGATCAACGACGAACCTCACTATGTGGTTGGGCTGCCTCTGCCTCGGGCCCAGGCCAATGCCTCCTACATCCAGGCTGCGCCGTTAACCGAAGTCGAGCAGGATTTGAACGCTCTTCTCCCCACGCTGGCGGGTGCGTCGGCAATTACTGCGATCCTGGGCATGGGCTTTGGTATTTGGGTCTCAAAGCGACTGCTTACGCCGATCAACAAAATCAGCGACGCTGCAGGTCTCGTCGCTGCTGGCGATCTGTCGACCCGCTTGGAGTCTGGCGGCGATCCCGACCTTGATCAGCTCATTCAGTCGTTCAACGGCATGACCAGCTCGCTGCAAGAACGTATCGAACGAGATTCCCGGTTCGCTAGCGATGTAAGCCATGAGCTGCGATCGCCACTCATGACCTTGACCGGTTCGGTTGCCCTTCTCGAGCGGCGGCGAGACGATATGCCTGAGCGGGCCCAACTTGCCCTTGACCTTTTGTCCACCGATATCAGGCGATTTAAGCTCCTGGTCGAAGACTTGCTGGAGATCAGCCGCTTCGACGTCGGCGCGGTACAGCTCGATAACGAAGAAGTGATGCTGGGTGAGTTCGTGCGCCAGGCCATCGGTGCTGCGGTGGCCCGCGAACGCGACGTACCAATCATCCATAACAATGGAACCGATGAACTCTTCGTGGAACTCGACAAGCGTCGGATTGCCCAAGTGATCCGCAATCTGAGCGAGAACGCCGACAAGTACGCCGGCGGCGTGACTCAGATTCGGCTTGAACACACCGACGACGACATCCGCATCGAGATCGAAGACGAGGGTCCGGGCGTGCCGATCAACGAGCGCGAGCTGATTTTCGAACGGTTTGCCCGTGGCAGCGAGGGCGGCCGACGTGGCTCAGGAACCGGCGTAGGGCTCGGGCTGTCCTTGGTCACCGAGCACCTGCGCCTGCAAGGTGGAACCATCTCAGTCACTGATCGTGTGGACGGCCTGCTGGGATCGCGTTTCGTCATCTCGCTGCCTGGTGTGGTGGTCGAATGACGGGCTCGCCACGCGGTATCGCTCTATGGCTGGCGCTGGTGCTGCTGGCCGCCAGTTGCGGCTTGTCTATCGATGAGTCGCCGCGCTCCATTAGTTCACAAGATCTTCCACTAGAGCTGCGTCTGGGTCAGCTGCCAACGCCGACTCCTAAAGAAGCATCCTTGAGTGGCCCAGGCACCAACCAGGTGCACATGATCCAGGACAATCGCCTGGTTACTGTGCAACGCCAAATTGTTAACACGCCTGAAGAGCTCATTGAGATCCTGCTGCTGGCAACGTACCCCGAAGAGGCTGCCAACGGTATTCGATCGGCCCTAGATTTCCAGACCAGGGTTCAGAACATCGATGTCAACACCTTGTTCAAGCTTGCCATCATCGACCTGGCTCCTGGCAGCCTGGATCCCCGCAATAGCGAACAACGAGTCGCGTTCGCTCAAATCGTCTACACGCTGACCTCGTTGCCCACGATCGAGAGTGTGCAGTTCGTGCAGACCGACGCCGCTGACCCCGATGCGGGTGCTGTTGAACTGGCCGTGCAGACCGACAGCGGTACGACCTTGCCGGGGGCGCGCGTGACTCGGTCTGATTTTGCGCTGCTCAGCCCGGACGCTGTTTCCCGGCCTTCGTTTGACATCCCGGTCATCACGCCTACGCCGACTCCCGACCCGAGTGCTCCGCCAGTGTTTGAGCTGCCTATCTGGATGCTCGATGTGGATGACAAATTGATCAAGGTGCCAAGGCAGATCGAGCGGAACCAGAACGCATTCTTGATCGCTCTGATCGAAGGGCCGTCGGCCGACGAACGTGCGGTGGGTATCAGGTCCGCGATCCCCCCAGATGCCCTGGCTAACCCAGTCACGATTTCTGCCTTCGATGTCAAGCTCGATGACTTCGGGTTTTCTCGGCTGGTCTCTGGCAACATCGCCATGGTTGACCTGGCCGAGGGAAGCCTGCCCTCATTGACAAATGGCGATGAACGCTTTCTTGCAGCGGCACAAATCGTCTACACATTGACGGACCTCGAAGAGATCGATCAAGTTGTCTTCTTCATCGACGGAGTCGCCATTCCAATGCCTGCGGACCGAGGCTTGAACGATGGCGATCTGGGCTACAGCCTGCCTTTCGATCCAAACATTCCAAGCGGGCTAGACAAGTCTGACTACGAGAGTGCTCTGCTACGACCGCACGAGCCTGGCACGATCGAAAGCCTGCCGGCACCCACGGTCTCACCAGACGAATAGCCGCCAGGACGGAACAGTCGGTCTGGGCGGCTCGGCACCAGCGGCTACATTGCGATCCGTGAGTGGAATAGTCATTGCAATCGACGCTGGAACGACAGGTATTCGATCGGCTGCGGTCGATGAATCTGGCCAGATCATCTCTTTCGCCTATCGAGAGTTCACCCAACACTTCCCCCAGCCAGGGTGGGTCGAACACGATGCTGCCGAGATCTGGGCGACCACGCTGGAGACGTTGACGGAGCTGCGATCCAAGGTGGATCAGCCTGTCGCTGCAGTTGGCATCACGAATCAGCGTGAGACCGTTGTTGCCTGGAGCCGCAGCACGGGCGAGCCGCTGCACAACGCCATTGTGTGGCAGGACCGACGCACTGCTGCTGTCTGTCAGGATCTGGCCGACGCCGGCCACTTGGACCTCATCCGTAACCGCACCGGCCTCGTGCTCGACCCGTACTTCAGTGGCACCAAGTTTGCCTGGTTGTTCCGCGAGGCCGGGATACCAGACGGTCCCGACACTGCACTTGGCACTATTGATAGCTGGCTGATCTACAAGCTCACCGGCGACAAGGTGCATATCACCGAGCCAAGTAATGCGTCTCGCACGCTGCTGTTCGATATCGACGAACTGGCCTTTAGCGAAGAACTCTGTGATGTGTTGGGTGTGCCAATGCATGCACTGCCCGATGTCTCGACCACCTCGGGTCGCTTCGGTGAGACAACCGACGAGTTCCCATTCGGGGCCGGTATCCCAATCAGCGGTGCAGCTGGGGACCAGCAGGCCGCACTCTTTGGCCAGGCATGTTTCGCCCCGGGTGATGCCAAGAACACCTATGGCACTGGCTCCTTCGTGCTCATGAACCTGGGTAAGGAACGCCCTGAGCCGACTGAGGGTCTGTTGACATCGGTGGCATGGACACTGCCGGGTCAAGGAGTGACCTATTGCGCCGAGGGTGCCATCTTTGTGACCGGCGCCGCTGTGCAGTGGCTGCGCGACGGGCTTGGGATCATCCAGCACGCATACGAACTTGAGCCGCTCGCACAACAGTGCGACGACACCGGTGGCGTCATGTTCGTTCCGGCGCTGACTGGTCTGGGCAGCCCGTGGTGGGACCCCAATGCACGTGGCACGATCGTGGGTATCACCCGTGGTACTGGCCGCGCTGAGATTGCCCGAGCCACCATCGAGGCAATCGTCTATCAGACCCGCGACGTGGTCGAAGCAATGGCTGCGTCGGCGGCAACGACCGTGTCACGGCTGCGTGTCGATGGTGGCGCCTCGGTCATGAATACGATGCTGCAGATGCAGGCTGATCAGCTCGGTGTTCGCGTCGAGCGGCCAGTCAACCAGCAGACGACCGTCATGGGTGCTGCCTATCTTGCGGGTATCGCCGAGGGCTTCTGGTCCTCGGCCGACGATGTATCAGCCGCCTGGGAACTCGACGCTGCCTTCACCCCGGATGCCAACGCCGACCGTACAACTGGCTACACCCAGTGGAAGCGCGCCGTCGAACGGTCCCTGTCCTGGGACCAGGGGTAGCCCGGATTCCCTGCCCTCATCCTGTCTGAGCTGGTTCAGAGCACCGTCCCGGCGACCCTCCCCCATGAGCTGATCGATCATCGATGAACCTAGGGAGCCAGATTGGTACTACGGCAAACTTCCATGGGGAGATGCCTCTCCTGGGATGGCGTCAGCTTGAGGACTGCGCGCCTTCTTCGACCCACGAGCGCAGGTCTTCGAGAGCGTTACGCAAGATTCGGGACTCGGCCCGGCGACGAAGAAAGCCTGACATCGGCATAGAGATGTCGACCTCGAGCTCATAGGTCACCTCGGTGCGAGGGCCTGTGACATCGTCTTCGAGCGGGACCAGCACGTAACGGCCGTCGAGTCGGCGTACAAGATCGCCCTCGGCGAGACGCCATGAAACCCGCAACGGGTTGGTGCCGTAGAAGTACTCGAGTACGTAGCCGGCGCTGCGGCCCATGGCGGCGGCGCGGTAGGAAACCAGGCCGGCGCGGCCGTCTTCGTCGAGGCGATCAACCGTCACGTCTTTTACGTTGTTGGCCCATTGTGGGTACGCGGCGTAGTCAGTGATGACATCGAAGATGTGCTCGGGTGTGTCTCGAATAATGGTGCGTTCAAACGCCCGATCACCCATTGTTGGTCCTATTCATTATGCGGGCCTGTTCATTTCGCGGGCCTCTTCATTTCGCGGGCCTTGTATCGACCGTCTGTGCGCTCGGCAAAAGAGCCATAGCGCGCTGCCCATAGGCCAGCGAGTCCAATTCCGAGCATGGGGGCAAGGATACCGAACGCCTGGGGGCTGAAGGGGCGTATTGATGCTGTCGCTATAGCTACGACCGACTGAGCGAAGGTCAGCAGGTGAAATTTGCGGCGTACATCCTTGGGGGCGACACCACCCATGCCGTAGATCATCAACACGCTCACATCCTGTTCGCGGCTGCGCTCAATGGCCTTGCCATAGGCCCACAGGAAGGCGATGGTGCCTGCACCGAACAGGATGCAGGACACGACGGCGAACGGTATTCCGAGTGCGTCGGGGAAGATCGCTGCCGTCACAGCGGCCACCGTGAACGCGATGGTGCCGTACAGATTGATGCGGTACAGATCGCTTCCGTGCATGAGTACTGAACTTTACCGCTCGAACGCTTCGAGCGAGAGTCGGAGCCGGCTGGCAAGTAAGTCGTACGAGAACTTGGTGACTGCGTGCGAGCGTGACGCAACTCGCATTGCTTCACTTCGGGCCGGGTCGGCCAGCAAGGTAGCGATTGATTGGGCAACGGCGTCGACGTCGCTAGGTGTGTCGACGACGTAGCCGGTTTCGCCATGTGTAACCGCTTCGGCTGACCCGCCTGACCTACCTGCGATCTGGGGGCAACCTGCGGCGGCGGCTTCGACGAACACGATGCCAAAGCCTTCTTGTTCCAGGCCGGCCCACCGCTCGCGGCACAACATGGCAAACGCGTCAGCGCAGCCGTACAACGCTGGCAGGTCGGCGTCGTCGACGAAGCCGAGTAGCCGGGCCGGTGAGCGTGTTTGGCCGATGCGGCGCCGCAGCCGAGCCTCGTCGCGACCGGTACCGGCGATCACGACCTGCAGGTTGGGATGGGTATCGGCGAGCCGGGCCGCAGCATCGATCAAGGTGTCGAAGCCTTTGCGTGGGACCAGGCGGCTGACACCGACCACTAGTGGCGCGTCGGGATCAAAACCCAGTCTGCGTCGGGCTGCTCGTCGTTCGTCGGCGTTGAGCGGCACGAAACGGTCGGTGTCAACGCCGGGCGGCACATAGACGACTGGGGGCATATCGCCGACCACGCGGGCCGCTTCGGATTCGGCATAACGACTGGCGCTGATGACCAGGTCGGCGTTGGCAACGGCGCGTCGCAGCAGAGCTGACGAGCCGGGGATGCGGCCAGGAGCGGTGACCTCGGCCCCATGAAGCACAACCGCATAGGGACGACCGAGGCGAGGCCCAATGATGCCTAGTGGAAAGGCGGGGTCGATGACCACGATGGAGGCATCGATACGGTCGGCCTGGGCTTTCGTGCGGTCACGGACTCGGCGAGTCGGCGGCAAC
>Ga0307985_10000292_pt1 | contig 30096 bp, 24 predicted proteins | sample EllFjometageno80_FD_203155 | JGI IMG/M metagenome (GOLD analysis project Ga0307985, IMG submission 203155) | Marine microbial communities from Ellis Fjord, Antarctic Ocean - #80 | ecosystem: Environmental > Aquatic > Marine > Unclassified | place: Southern Ocean | collected 2014-10-09 | reverse complement strand
ATCCCAGCTTCGATTTTAGATGCTGAAACACCTCTTGGATCAGTTAACATTGCATTGATTTCTCTATACTCTTCTAGATTAGCTAGATTCTCTGGTGATGAAATATAGAGTGCCAAAAATGGATTCCCTAAAGTGGTCTCACCCATATGGACCACTTTCATGCGGTCACTATTTACGCCTAAAAGGTCATAATATTTTACAAGATCATCCCAATGGGCCAACTTGCGATCAGCACCCATTTTAAATCCAAAATAGCTTTCTGGTGTGGGCAAATTACCTTGGGCAATGCCCTCTTTTGGAATGAAAAATAGTAGGACTAAAAAAACGGAAAGAAATCGTGAGATCAATGAGTTTGACATACTTGTTGGTTTTGGTTGAACTTCTTCAATATAATCTAATGAGAGATAAAATCAATTGAAGTAAGTAAGAAGTGGTTAAAGACAGGTGTGAGTGGTTATAAAATGTCGGTCTGTTTTCAATTAATCGAACCTCCCCGATTGATTAATGAAATATTCATTACTCGAATAGGTATCATGCACATAATTCTCAGGTATCTTCACTGTTAAAAGGCTTTCAGGTAAACCGATTCTGACTTCTTGCAATCTAAACTTAGGATCGCTTTCTATGGGAAATGATAACTCCAGTTCAAAGCCATCTTTTGGTAAAGCATGGAACTTGAAAATCGCTTTAGTTGCTCTTGTTTTTACATCATTAACCGCTGCGCCAAATACATTTCTTATAATTGTCTTTTCTGGAAATACAGCGATCATAGAGTTCGTACGCTCATTCGGGGCAATCCATAACTTGATGTTCCTTATCCCTCCTACTGTATCCTCTGACATGATTTCATAAGACAAATAACTGGTGTCAGCAACTGTCGTGCTTTGCATCCAATAATCTCTTTTACGATTGGCATTCAAAGTCAGTGCATCAGTGGATTTTTTCTCCTTATCAGTAAAGTAATTTGAATTCCACGCATCCAATTCTCTATAGTTCAACCAATGCGCCTCACCTTTATCAGCATCAATTACATAGTTCAGGTAAGTGAACTTAGGGGTGGTTTCTGTATACCCCTTCGCAGTAAATTGCAGCACTTGTCCAAAGATCAATAAGAGCAATCCGGTATAAAGCACAAATTTAGGATGCACAGCCGATACCATTTTGTATGCGGGAATCAGAAATGGAAAGAAAAAGACCATAAAAAGCATTGCACCAAAAGGCAAGTCAATACCAAACACGATATAAACTATATAGAGCATTGGGATCCAAAGTCCTATAGGAATAAATAGGGTGATCATTTGACTTAAAAGGTATTTATCTCCTTCATGCTCTTTGCTTATTTTGAAAATTAAATTCAACAAAAAGATTACCAAGGCAATTAAAATTGGGACATAAAGGATATAACCACCAGTGTCCAAATATAATTTTAATGGGATTATTAATATGATTAGAAAAAGGAGTGCCCCTAAAAAAGTAGATTCAAAATTGTTCTTGATTGAATTTTTAAAGACAAGTGCAAAAGTTATTAAGGCAATACCCAGAAGCGCCCAAAGCGTATTGCCCATGAAATACTTATTGTTCGCATAGACAAGCGATGCTGGGCTAGAAATAAGGTAATACAATTGTTGATAACCATATAAAAGTGCCATGGCTATCCCCAAAGCCGCGAGCATGAGACCTGTCCCTTTAAAAAGCGCTTTAACTTCTATCCTTTGCTTCTTTTTTCCATAAGAAAGGCAAAAAAACCAAAGTACTGCTGTTAAAATGATAAGAGGAATGTCTAAACTTTTATTATAGATTATCAGTGCACCACCAATTGGATTAAAAAAGATAGCGTCTTCTTTTTTAGTATCGGTCAACTCCATGTTTCCGAAATGCTTTAATGAACCCAAAATATGATCACCCTGATGCTGAAGGCTTTTTAAATCAATGTTTTCTGGAGTATCTGCCGGACTATGGTAATAAGCCAATCCATCAATAAAGGCAGAATTAATTCCTGTAATTCCAAGCCCCTTAAACTCTGTGAAATCAGTCCCATTTGGCATGAGTTTATAGATTTCATAGGCTAGAGCGTTTGTAATTGGCTTTTTTACTGCCTTTTTAAACTCACGTATCATCCAACCATTGTCAGAAGTAGTCTCAAATGAATATGAAGCACCAGAATTCCCCCTAGCTTCGAAATTTAGCAATAGTCCTATATTATCAAATTCCTCGTAATTTTTGACAAAATAAGATGCGCCCCAAAGACCAAATTCTTCCAAATCCGTAATAAGAAATATCACATCATTTTCAAGCTGCTCTCCTTTACTAAGCATATCGATTACCTCAAGTGATGCAGCAACACCAGCACCATCATCAGAAGCAGCGGCCGTATTCATTTGGCTATCATAGTGACTCATCACTATAATTGCTTTTCCACCTGGATTTGTACCTTTCCTAGTTGCAATAATATTCTGAACATAAGCAGCATCTACGTTTGAAGTATAATTCCTAAACTCCATGCCTGATTGTATTTCCACCTCCAAGCCCCTGCTTTCACAGAACTCTACTATATAGTCCCTCACCTTTGCATGCTCAGGAGTACCAGCCATATGTGGAGCGTTTGAAATAACATTGAGGTGCTTTAGAGCACGCTCGGCCGAAAAGGAATCAGTCTCAGCCGCGGGAATTACCGCTGGAGCTTTTGAAGTTTTTAAGCTAATTATTGATAGGACAACGATAAAAAGGAATAGAAGAATTCCTTGGGTCTTTGCTTTAGTCAAAATCTGAAGGTTTAAGGTTTAATACGCTAATTCATTTACGCCATTCCCGAAGAGAACATGCACTTATTTACCCGCCATTTTATAAGACAAAGCGCCTGAAGGGCATGTTTTAATTTGGGCTATGAATTCATCTCCAGTAGCATTCTCAGGATTTACCCAAGGTTTTTCTTTCGGCTTGTACACATTTGGTAAGTTTTTCACACAATTACCGGCATGAATACATAAATGTGGTTGCCATATCACCGTTACTTCGCTATTGCTATATTTTACAACCTTCTTTTTTTCCATAATTCAAATTAATATTTAATTACTTCTAATCAATAGCTTATTACGCTCAAAACAAAAAAGTCTGGGTTTAAGACTACTAAAACGAAATGAAAACCTCAAAAATGGTAGTGAAGAACCTTAATTAACGGAAACCACTTTGTCTGAGTGGCAATCAACAAGTTGTCCTATTGGATTTAATTCAAAGCCATTGGTGGACATGAAGGCTTCGAACTCATCCTGGTGATTTGGATTCACTGTAACTAACAAGCCGCCACTCGTTTGAGGATCAGCAATTATTTTAAAGTCATCTTGATTTCTAAGGCTAATTGCCTCACCATATGCTTTCCAATTCCGATGAGTTCCGCCCGGAACGCAATCTTGTTCCAAATATTTATTGACAAAATTAAAAACTGGAATCTTATCAAAATCAAGCTCTGCTCCTAATTCACCAGCATCACAAACCTCTAGCAGGTGACCAGCAAGCCCAAATCCTGTCACATCTGTAATTGCATTCACATAAGCCAGTTTACCCAAATCTTGTCCAATTAAATTCAGTGATAGCATTGACCTTTTAGCAGTTTGAAGGTCCTTTTCATCAACCACTTTTTTCTTCTGAGCCGTTGTAGCAATGCCAATTCCTAATGGCTTAGTGAGATAAAGTAAATCTCCAACTTGTCCGTCCTTATTTTTCTTGATTTGAGCAATAGGCACTTTACCCGTTACAGCCAGTCCAAAGATCGGCTCGGGTGAGTCAATACTATGCCCACCTGCCAATGCAATACCAGCTTTAGTACAAACATCTCTTCCTCCTTGTAATACTTGAGAAGCTACCGCTGCAGGTAATTTATCAATAGGCCATCCTAGAATAGCAATGGCCATAATTGGGCTAGCACCCATGGCGTAAATATCACTCAATGCATTTGTTGCAGCAATTGCACCAAAATCATAAGGATCATCCACTATAGGCATAAAAAAATCTGTCGTACTAACAATGGCGGTTTCATCATCAAGTTTGACCACCGCAGCGTCATCCTTATCTTCATTACCGACCAACAGGTTTTCAAACTGAGGCAAGGAAGTACTTGGCCCTAATATATCAGAAAGCACTCCGGGAGAAAGTTTACATCCACAGCCAGCGCCATGACTAAATTCGGTTAATTTATACTGCATAATCAGGTTGTGATGCTATTTTTTGAGCAAGTGATGCTAGTTCACTCATCTTGATTTTAAAATGATCTTGAATCAAATGGTTCTTGTTTGAAATGGATTTATGGTATTGCCGATCGTAATAAGTTAAAATGATCTCTGCTGCCCTTGTTCCCTCTCCCTTTTTAATACATTCAATGGCTTCAGCAGCCAATTCATATCCTAATTTTTTACTGATTCCTTCAGTAGCCAAAATCAGTTGATCGACTGAAAGGTTTTTATAGTCTTCCTTTAGGAATTCGACCCGTTCGCCTTTATCGATCTCGATAAAAACATGAGGACTATTGTTCTTTTGTTTATAAAACACCTCAGGCATACTCACCTTACCAATCCGCATACTTTCATCTTCAACATAAATAGTCCTACTAGTATCCAGTTTTTGGAAGGCTTCTAAAAGCCTGTTCTGAAATTCCTCTGTAGTAGGTTGACTTTTGGATTTTTGGTTCCCAAAACTAGAACCTTGGTGATTTGCCAAGCCTTCAAGGTCAACTATTTGTGCGCCTTGTGCTTCCAGCAAGTATAAAAAAGCAGTCTTTTTACTTCCCGTATAGCCAGTAATCACTTTCATTGGAAGTTTAGCGCTAAAATATTCCATGATAAAGTTCCTGTATGCCTTATAACCTTCCTTAAGGAGCGTAACCTTGAAACCATAACTTTCCAATAGCGTTGCCATACTCTGCGACCTCATTCCACCTCGCCAGCAATGCATTCTGAATTCTGAAACACCAAGAGCTTCTGCTTGTTCGATAAATGAGACTAATTTAGGTCCAACAATATCAAGCCCTTTCTTAGTAGCAATTTTAGGACCTTTTTGTTTGTAAAGTGTTCCTATTTCAGCCCTTTCATCGTCTGAAAAAATAGGGAAAGAAATTGCATTTGGAATATGGCCTAATGAATACTCCCTCGGGGACCTTACATCGAGGATTGGAATTTCGTTTGGGGTATTTAAAAATTCTTTGGGAGAAATTCTCTGCATCGGGGCGCAAGTTACGCCAGTTTTGACACAGATTACCTACAATTCTTATCTATTCTAGAAATGTAGAATAACGAATATTTAACTCAATATTATCATCCTCCAGAAAGGGCTTGAATGATATGAATTTCATCATTCTCATTCAATTTATCACTTAACTTGATACGATCAATTATCATATTATTGCCAATGAAAATATTCATATGCTTTCTTAACGCCCCTTTTTCATCGATTATATAATCTGTTAGGCCCTTGTAAATTGTCTCAATTTGAGCCACAGCATTGGCAATTGTTTCACCCGAAACCTGTACAGTTTCCAATTCAGGATAGAATCTTTTAAGATTTGATGTGAAATTAACTTTCGGCATAAATGTCTTATAGAATAGAAGGCTATTTTTTGTCTTCTTTATAGTTTACAACTGAATATGGTATTGGGAACGTCAAGACGCCTGATTTAGTTATTGATTTCTCACCAACACTCAAGGCTACTTTGTATGTACCTGGTTTTTGATTCCTAATTCTCCATATCACCTGATTAATTCCTTTTTTGTTTTTCCCTTTCAATGTGGCTAAAGCATTACCCTTTTCATCTTTTATTTCAATTACTATTTTCTCTTCACTTCCCTCTTTTAAATAGTAATTAATCACCATACCATTCGGTTCATTGGATGTAGACAAATGCCTGTCTCCAGACAATTCATATGCTCCCCATTTTCCAGCCTCAGAGCTATTTATAGTCGGTTTAGTCTCAATATCAAACAAATGATAATCGACATTCAATACAGCCTCATTTAGCTCTTGAAATGGAGCAATGTCAGCTACATAAGCACCCCTGCCATAGGTAGCAACTACCAAATCATTTTCTCTAGAATGGATCAGTAAATCTCTCACTGGTACACTGGGCATATTCGCTTTCAGAGGCATCCAGTACTTTCCTCCATTGATCGTGAAATACACCCCAATATCAGTGCCTACAAACAGTAAATTTGGGTTCTTATGATCTTCAATCAGAACAGATATAGGAGCAGAAGGCAAATTAGATGCTATATTCTGCCATGTTTTACCCAAATCAGTTGTTTTGAATATATAAGGTTTAAAGTCATCCCTTCGATATCCTGATTGCGTTACATAGGCAGTACTTTCATGGTGTTTAGACAACTGTACTTTGCTCAGCCAGCGATCAGATGGAGCACCGGATTTCAATAAGTTTTGAGATAAGTCCTCCCATTTTTCTCCACCGTCCGAAGTAATATGCACACTGCCATCATCAGTACCCACCAAAAGTACATTTGGGTTGAATGGAGATTCCGCAATGGTGGTTATGGTACAGTATTGAATATGGCCTTTACCAGCAATTTTCATCGCATCATTGCTTGTTAAATCTGGACTAATCTCCTCCCAGCTATCTCCTTTATTTGTTGATTTGAGTAACATTTGTCCACCCGTATAAAGCACATCTGAATCAAAGGAGGAAATCAAAATTGGAGTGTCCCAAGTGTAGCGATATGGGATTTCCGGATCCTTAGGTTTTGGTTGAATATTTACTCGAGTAGCATTCTTCTGATCAACACGATGATGTGCACCAAATTGACTAGTGATGTACAGCCAACGATCATCTTTAGGATCAACCTGAGAATACATACCATCCCATAGTCCTACAATAGTCCAGTCTTCCAATGTAACCTGTCCCGACCAACTATTGACAGGTCCTTTCCAAATTTCATGATCTTGATAGCCGAGGTAGATATTGTATGGCTGTTGATTGTCTACAGCTACGTTATATATTTCACCCAACGGGAGGTTATATAAATGATCTGTAGTGACTCCTCCGTCATAGGACACATAAAGTCCCCCATCGCTGCCTATCATCATATGTCTTGAATCTTTAGGATTAATCCACATCGTTCTCACATCTCCGAACATGTTTGAAAATAGTTCTCGAGGGGGCCAGCCTTCATCCGCCCAAGTTTTTCCTCCATCAGAAGAAAAAGCAATCGTTTCGCTTAACACAAACAAGTTGTCAGCATCGACAGGGTTAATAAATAGCTCATTAAACGAATAAGCGGCTTTTGAACTCACATCAACGGCCTCTGGATTCACTTTTTGCCAGGATTGGCCAGCATCTGCAGAATGATATACTTCTCCTGCTATTTCTGTACTTGTTCTAGCTGCTCCGTTTTTCAGATCATCCGCTTTTTCCTTTTTATTTAAAGGCCGTTGATTTAAGTTTTCAACCACGGCATATAGTTGATCAGGATCGCTCAAAGCAATATCAATTCCTATTCTTCCAATGTTTCCTTTTGGGAAACCATTCTCTAACAAGTTCCAGTTAATTCCTCCATCTTCAGATTTATAGATTCCACTTTCCTTTCCTCCTGCTTCAAAATGCCAGGGACTTCTGTCCATATCATAAGCCACGGCATAAAGAATGTCTGGGTTTTCTGGGTGAATGGCTAAATCAATGATTCCAGTTTGTTCACTTATTTGAAGTACTGCAGTCCAGGTTTCTCCTCCATTAGTAGTTTTATAGACCCCTCGCTCTTCGTTATCTGAAAAAAGGTGTCCCATTACGGCTACATAAACAATGTCTGAATTTGTGGGGTGAATAATAATTTCTGAAATATGGTGCGAATCTAGGAGCCCCATATTACTCCATGTGTCACCGCCATCCTCAGATTTATAAACGCCTGTACCCGAATAAGAGCTTCTTGCATTATAATCTTCTCCGGTTCCAACCCAAACAACTTCGAGATTAGAAGGTGCGATGGCCACATCACCAATTGCATTCGTGTTTTGACCATCAAAAACGGGGCTAAAAGTCGTCCCTTTGTTTTCTGTTTTCCAAACTCCTCCATTTCTTGCAGCGACATAAAACGTATGCTTATATGCTGGATTGGATGTTTCCGGAACAGCAATAGCAGATATCCAAGCACCTACTCTGTACGCTCCAAGATTCCTGTATTTGAAATCATTGAGCATATCTACCGTGAAATCCTGAGCAGAGAGGTTGATGCAAAAAAGTAAAAGCAGAAGAGTTTTAATTAATTTCATTTGAAGCATTTTTCTAAGCATTAAGTTAAACATTTCTTTTTTATTGCACCCCTTCATTTAGGTTTTAACCTTATCGTTCCATATTTTCATCCTTTCAAACCATAGACCGATGCTCCACATTAAAAAACCAACAACCGTAATACTTACGCTACTCTTAATTTGCCTCACAATCTCCACCAATGGACAGGAAGCAGCCAATAGATGGCGCAAAATGAATCAAATCAGGAATGACAAGTTTGATCTGGTATTGCCTGAGGTGATGCGAGAAAACAAAATTGGCATGTGGATTATAACTAATAGAGAAGGTGATTATGATCCGCTATATCCTGATATGGGCGCTGGTTACACCTCAAACAACGGCTATTATGTTTTTACTGATAACGGTGATGGTAGAATCGAACGTGCTGCTTTAGGCATGAGTGGTTACCTGCTCAGAGAAGGTGGTTCGTATGACTATTTTGGATCTCATACTGAACTCAAGGCCTATGTGGAAGCGAGAGATCCAAAGACCATTGGCCTCAATTTCTCTAAAAACTTTGGTGGTGCTGATGGGCTATCCTATTCTGAAAGATTGGAGCTGGCTGAGTTATTAGGCAAGAAATACGAAAGACGATTTGTATCTGCTGAAAAATTGGCTTCAGATTTTAGATCTAGAAGAGTAGCTACTGAAATTGCAGCATTCGCACAAGCAGGAGAACTCTCATATCGCATTGCTGAAAGAGCATTTTCAAATGAAATCATAACTCCTGGCGTCACTACACTAGAAGATGTGGCATGGTGGATGAAAGAGCAACAATTCAAAAACAACCTTGAAACCTCTTTTGGCATGCCTTCAGTTTACATTACAGGACCTGATGGTATAGTGGCTACTTCATCAGATAGAATCATTCAGCGTGGGGATATTCTCATGCTCGATTGGGGAGTTGGATTAATGAATTTCTATACTGACATGAAACGCATGGCTTATGTTTTAAGGGAAGGAGAAACTGTAGTGCCAGCAAGTATTAAAAATGCTTTTGATCAGGGAATTAAGGCGCGTAAAGTGATCACTGACAATATAAAAGCGGGAATGACTGCTAAAGAGGCGGAAACAAGAATCTATGCAGCATTGGAGGAAGCTGGTTTTGGGCGTATGGCAGAGTTTAATGTCCCAAATACATCAGACAAAACTGACATCATTATTGGTTCACATTCAGTAGGAAATTGGGGCCATGGTATTGGACCATCCATTGCCTATTTTAATCCTGTAAGATTATACTATGAATTACAAGTCAGTAATTTACTCTCTATTGAACTCTTTGCTTATACCAAACTTCCAGAATGGGGAGGTAAAAAATTACGCGTGCCCTTGGAGGATGATGCAATCATAACGCATCGTGGAATAGAATGGCTCTACCCTATTAATAGGCGAGTTTTGGTGATCAAATAACCAAACTAATCCCGCAGATTTCTTTTCTGTTTGTTGGTGGTAACCTGTCTGCCACAGGCAGGCACCAACAAAGGCAAATATCTCCTAAATGGATACCATCTATATTCATATAAACCATATGATATAATTGCCCTAGTAGAATCCCATCTTTCTTAATATATTCCATAAAATATTAAACAACATTATGAAAAGAAGATTTTTAGCCCTGACAATGGGCATGCTTTTGATAGCAGGTGTTTCTATTGCACAAGACGATCAAGTAATAGCAAACATTATTAAAGAAGCCAACGAAAACTCTCAGCTTGAGCATTTGGCCCACGAATTGATGGATGTAGTTGGACCAAGATTGGTTGGTACTCCACAAATGAAGAGCGCCAATGATTGGGCGGTGAACAAATACGCTGGTTGGAACATCTCTGCTGAGAATGAGCAATGGGGTGAGTGGCGTGGCTGGGAAAGAGGCATTACTCACGTTGATATGGTATCACCAAGAGTCGTTTCTCTAAATGCGATGCAATTAGCTTGGAGTCCTAATGGACCAAAAAAAGGGATTAAAAATGCAGAAGTTGTAGGCTTTCCTACTTTCGCTAATGCCCAAGCATTCACAGATTGGTTGCCTACTATAAAAGGTAAAGTGGTGATGGTTTCAATGCCTCAACCAACGGGTAGACCTGATTACAATTGGGATAAATGGGGTACTGACGAGTCTATCGAAAAGATGAAGAAAGACAGGGCCAAGTTAAGCGCAGATTGGGATAAAAACATTCGTAACACAGGTTTTACAAGTAGAACAATTAATGCTGAATTAGAAAAAGCTGGCGCAATTGCTTTTTTCAGTTCAAGATGGTCTAGAGGTTTTGGTGCGAACAAGGTCTTTAGTGCTGGAACAAAAGATATTCCAAACATTGATGTTTCTTTAGAAGATTATGCCATGCTTTATCGTCTGTTCCAGTACGGAGACAGCCCAAAAGTGAATATTGTTTCAGAATCAAAAGAATTAGGCACTGTTCCTGTTTTCAATACTATAGCTACAATCAAAGGTTCTGAAAAGCCAGAAGAGTATGTAATCCTTTCTGCCCACTTCGATTCATGGGATGGTGGAACTGGAGCAACTGACAACGGCACAGGATCAATATTAATGATGGAAGTTATGAGAATCTTAAAGAAGCATTATCCAAATCCAAAAAGAACAATTCTTGTTGGACACTGGGGTAGTGAAGAACAAGGTTTAAATGGTTCTAGATCATTTGTTGAAGATCATCCTGAGATTGTTGACAATATTCAAGTTGTATTCAACCAAGATAATGGTACTGGAAGAGCTGTAAACCTTTCAGGTCAAGGTTTTTTAAACTCCTATGATTATCTAGGTCGTTGGATGGCAAAAGTGCCAAGAAAGATATCTAGTCAAATCGAAACAAACTTCCCAGGAACTCCTGGTGGCGGTGGTTCCGATTATGCTTCATTTGTAGCTGCTGGCGCTCCTGCCTTCTCTTTAAGCTCTTTGAGCTGGGATTACGGTACTTACACTTGGCATACAAACCTTGACACATATGACAAAATTGTTTTTGATGACGTAAGAAGCAACGTAGTATTAGCTGCAATCATGGCTTATATGGCTAGTGAAGATCCAGAAACTACTTCTAGAGATAGAAGTGTACTTCCTTTGAGTAGAAGGACTGGTGAGCAAATGACTTGGCCACAGCCGCGTAAATCAACGCGAAAAGGTGGTGAGAATTAACAACTAAGATTTTATATGTATGAAACAGGAGACCAATAGTCTCCTGTTTCATTTTAACCTTAAACCGAAACATGAAAAAAGTATTCAAATTTCTAGGGCTAGCGCTTATCGTTCTAATTGCAGTACTATTGTTCAACACATTTACTTTTACAAGTAAACAGATAGTCGTTGATCCTATTTCAAAAATTGATGTTTCGGAACAAGCGATAAAAAGATTTCAAGGAGCGATTAAGTTCCCAACAGTTTCTCATACGGACCGATCCAAAATTGACTCAATTCCTTTTATCAATTTACACGCGTATTTGGCCGAGCAATTTCCATTGATAGATTCTCTTTTATTAAAAAGACAGTTTGGATATAGTTTGCTTTTTGAATGGAAGGGATCAGACGCTTCACTTCAACCTGTTGTGATCATGTCACATATGGATGTCGTTCCTGTTGATATGGCTTCAATTAATGATTGGGAAGGTGCTCCTTTCTCCGGTTTATTGAAAAACGGAAAAATTTACGGTAGAGGTACAATGGATGATAAGGTCACGATGATGGCCACGATGGAAGCTGTAGAAATGCATTTAAAGAACGGCACTATTCCGAAGCAAACCATTTACCTTGCTTTTGGGCATGACGAAGAAATTGGTGGTGAAGAAGGTGCCTTAGTAATTGCCAATTGGATGAAAGACAACGGCATCAAACCGGCATTTGTGATGGATGAAGGTGGGTTTATAGCAGATGGTAGTTTAGCTGGAATGTCTGGTGACATGGCGGTAATTAATGTTGCTGAAAAAGGCTATGTTTCTTATAAATTAACCATTCGAACAGACGGAGGTCATTCCTCTTCCCCGCCAATAGACAATACAATAGGATCATTAGCTACAGCTATTACTAAGTTGGAACAGAATCAGTTCAAGCCAAGAATGGTGTCACCTGTAAAAGAACAGATCAGATTTACTGGGCCTGAAATGCCGTTTTTAACAAAATTGGCAATGGCCAATACTTGGCTAACGGGGAGCATTGTACTTGAACAATTAAATGCCAAGACTTCAACGGCTCCTACCATTATTCAAGGGGGCGTTAAAGATAATGTAATACCAACTGAAGCACATGTGGTGGTTAACTTCCGAATCTTACAAGGAGAAACTTCTGATGATGTTTATAAGCACATAGTGGATGTTATCGATGATGCTAGGATCAATGTTGAATTGCTTAATGGAGCTAATGCCAATGAGCCATCAGCAGTTTCAGAAATTCGTTCAGCAGGCTATAGTATTATAGAAAAGACAGTAAAACAGATTGCAGCTGATGTCATTGTTGTTCCCGGATTAATAGCCGGAGGAACAGATGCTAAACATTTCATTGGTATTGCTGACAATGCCTATCGATTTTTCCCTATGAGAATACATCCCGGAAATATGACTGGATTTCATGGCAAAAATGAGCACATGACGGTAGACAACTATAAAGAGATTGTTCAGTTTATGCACCAATTCGTAATTAACCTGAATGATTAAGGAATTTGGGAGACGTATATTATTCCGTAATGCAATGAAGGAATTCTTTCATGTTTTGTACTATTACTTGTAGTGCTTGAGAAGACCTCTCAACTTGGTTACGAGATGACAGCACAGTGAGAGGGATGTCATTTCGTAATGCAATGGAGGAATCTTTTCACCAAGCCCTTATTCTTGAATTACCTTTTGCTATCCAAGCAATAGCAAAAAATAATACTACCCGCCTCTAATAATTTCGTTAACATTCTTTTTTATCCTGAGCCTGCCTGACAGCAAAGGCAGGTGGCAGCGAAGGAAGTAGTTACTCTTACATGGCATTAGGCCCTTCGCTTATTCTCAGGGAAGAAAACCGACTTTGACACTTGTATTTAATTATCAATTCTATAAGATGGAATTGATGAATAAGAAACTAACAACCTCTAACCCCTTTTAAAAGCCATTTTTGAATCTGTAGAATTATCTTGGTCGAAAAAATAGCCCCCTGAATCAAAACCAACCAACTCCTCAGGCTTATTTAATTTGTTATCGATGATATAGCGGGCCATCATGCCTCTAGCTTTTTTAGCAAAAAATGAAACGACTTTATATTCTCCGTTATTAAAATCTTTGAATTCAATATCAATCACCTTGGCTTTAAGGCTTTTTCTATCAATAGACTTGAAATATTCGTTTGAAGCTAGATTGATAATCACTTTGTCACCTTGGGCCTTAAGATCACGCAATGTGAGCTTCACTATTTTATCCTGCCAAAAATTATACAAAGAAGTATAATCGTCAAAGCCCAAACGCGCACCCATTTCTAGTCTGTAAGGTTGCATAAGATCAAGCGGTCTCAAAAGACCATAAAGACCTGAAAGAATTCTTAAATGATCTTGAGCAAAAGCCATGTCAGTTTCACTTAATTCCTCGGCTTTCAGCCCCAAATAAACATCTCCTTTAAAGGCATAAATCGACTGTTTTGCCCTGGATGTCTTCTTGCCTTTAGTGAAATTATTATAACGATGCACATTCAAATCCCCAATGGCTTCACTCACTCCCATTAGCTTTTGAATGTCCTCAGACGATTTCTTTTTTAATATATCAATGAGTTCAAGTGACTCATTATGCAATCTAGGCAATGAATATTCGGGTGGGCAATTTGATTCGAAATCAAGGGTTTTGGCGGGAGAAATAACTGAAATCATAAAGCTTTTAGAATCTTGACCTAAATTTACTTTATGATTCTGAATAAATGAATGTTTTTAGATGAAATTCTCTTACTCATTTTTAAGAAACTGCATCAATGTTACATTATCCTTATGCTCATAGAACTTATCAAACTCCATAAAATATTTTTCAGGATCATAACCCACAAATGCACGATACTTAACTTCGGGCCCTTCACCTATTTCTTCGCCCCTCAGTTCAAATGGTTTTTGCGTCTGAACATACTCGTACCAACCATCTAAATCTTCAATCAGAAACGAAACATTAACTGCTTTTGTATCCGCATACTTGTTCATCCCTCTTTTTTCATCTACTAGGCCTATAAAACCAGAAGAAGAACCTTGATATACCTTTGCCCAACCCTGATCTACGACCATTTCCAAGCCCACGACATCTTCATAAAAGTTTTGCATGTTCTGCATGCCTTGGTAATACAACCAGGTAATTGAAGCATTGAAGCCAAGGGCCTTACCATTATGAGTAATTGACGTCAGGACATCTTTACTAGCGGCCAAGATTGGAGTAAATGCCTCGTTTTCCTCATGCTCTTTAAATAATTCAAACTCTAATAGGTACCCTTCAGGATCAATGGCTACAAAACCATCATGTGGACCTCCCTCCTTCGGCTTGTAGCTATATTTTATAGAGATATTTTGAGCTTGCACATAAGCATACCATTCTGGTAATTGATTAGTGAGCAAGGCAATGGCAACAGATTTAGGTTCATCCGCTGAATGCATGCCTTTTGCTGCATCGACTAAAATAATTATTGATGTTTGGGTAATGCCTATAACACTGGCATTGTCGTATTCAGCCAATAGTTTCAAGCCCAATGTTTCTGTATAAAACTTGGTTGCCTTTTCTAAATCCTTATAGTACAAGAATACATTAGTAGCCTCAACACCAAAATCAGACATCACTCTGAATTCTGTTTGTTCTGAAAGCAGCTTGTTAATTGCCCTTGGAGTATAACTTAGCATTCGTCCCAGCCGCCTGGCGATTTCCCTGCGCGCTGCTCCCTCGTACTTGTTATCGCTTAACAATGCTTGTCGATCAGCTTTCAGTTTTAAATAAGCGGCTTTTGTCTGACCCTGATAAAGAATCAATACCTCTTGATTTAAAGCCACATCTTCAGGAAACAAGTCCGTGACAATCAATGCTGATTCTCGATAAATCTCAACATTGTATTTAGCAGCTTCCTCTACTGCCAAAGCGAAAAAGACATCCATGTCAGAAGAACTCATAGTGCCACTGAAGGCCATTTCTTTGACGCCAGCATTCACTAATTCGGCAAAAGCACTTACGACTCCCTTTTCTCTTTGAAATTCTTCAGGAGATTGACAGCCATTAAAAGCTAAAAAAATAATAAGGAATAATGAACATTTTAGAGAAGGCTTCATAACTGTAAGTGTCAAGCGCACAAATTATACAAATCCTATCAATTGATAGGAAGCAATTTAGAAATTCAACCAGTAGGTCACTTTGATTACCAATGCACGTGCCTTCGATTGTCCAATATCAATTAAATTATCTCCATCACTAGTGGCAAAATAATTATCGGTATAAACTAAGAAAATATCAGAGACTGGAGCAAAACGCCATTGTAATCTAGAATTGATATTAAGGTTTTCAATTTGACTATTGTACTGCACAAAGGTGGTCCAAAACAATTCCTTTGTAAAGGTAAAATCAAAACGAGGTCCAATAAGTAATAGATTAGCTCCTTCCTGACCCTCAAGTTGAATATGATTATAAGAGAAGGTTAAAGAAGTAAACCCTAAAGGCTGGTACCTGAAATTCAAATTACCTACCAAATTCAATCTATAACCGGTAAAATAACCTCCTGAGCGTGTGTTTAATTGAACATTAAAACGTTTACGTTGATCTGATCTATAACTTGCTATGATCAAATTATTAGTGTAATCAGTATCTGCTGGTAATGGTTCTCGCCCTAAACCTGTCGGATCAAATTCATTAAAAAGGTACAAATATTGTCTTCTCAATCTTATACTAAAATTGGAAGTATTTCTCCAGTTAATATCATACAACAAGTTGACATCCCAGTCCAACAAACCGTAGGTATCATTCCCGACAATGTCGTAATTGAAACCTGGTCCATGTCTTTGAATGTTACCTCCTCTAGGGAATATAGCATATTTGGTAGTACCCCCCACTTGCAAAATGTCTTGCCTTCTAACAAATCCAACTTCGGGATTGTAATTAGCACCTACAGATTGAAACCGAATATCGGATGACCATTTTATACTTGTATATCCTAAATTGAAACCTGCAGCATATGGATTGTCCAATTGCACTTCATCAATGGACCTATGATAGAAAAGTTTGCCTTGCCAAGCCCCATTAATCGAGTTTAGGTTGTATTCAGCACCCACTGTTCTATTATAAGTACTGTATTCATTACTGTCAAAATCATTTTCATTTTGAAACGTCTCCTTATTCACAACCATAAAACTGATATTTGACCGCTCAAATATTTGCTGTTGTAGGCTCAAAACAGAGAAATTATAAGAGGGCAGACCTATAGACTCATCACCCCCAGCTTGCATTGATAAAAAGCCGAGTCTCATGTTATCCGAAACTTTGCCACTTAATCTTGCTCCGAAAGGTATTGGCGTCTGTATATTTTGACCCGTACTTTCATCAATGGCAACCCCTATTCTTCTTGAGAAAAAAGGCCTAGTTCCACTGTTTCCATAACTACCAAAAAGGTCAGCATTTTCTAAGAAAAATTGTCGCTTTTCCGGAAAGAACAATTCAAAACGATCAAGGTTAGTTTGCTGTGCATCGACTTCCACTTGTGAAAAATCTGGATTTACGGTTAAGTCCAAATTTAAAGCAGGAGTCACAGCGTACTTCAAATCGAATCCACCTTCAAATGAATCGTTGGACAATGAAGGGTCTTCATAATTCTTAGTTGTTCCGGCAGAAACATAAGGAATAAATGAAATGTTAGTGCCAGGTTTTTTTGTTGGCGCATCCCAATTCATTTTTTTCATTGTAGCTAAACTAATAATGGATTGGTTAATTGGGATTGGTGACCATGTAGATTTTTCTCCTCTTTCACTGTCTACCCTATAAAAATTCACATTCCATTGGCTTTGGTCTGCACCAAATCTAAGTGTACTAAAAGGGATTGCCATTTCAGCTACCCAATAGCCATCATATTGCTTTGCTTCAACTATCCATTTATTGTCCCAATCCAAGCTAAAACTTCGTTGCCCATTCGAACCTCCTCCTGTGGATAATCCTCCATTAGTAATTAGTCCTTCCCTAGCAACGCCAAAAGGGTTGACTCCAAAAATAGTGGCATTAGTATTGTCTTGAAATGGGTCAATAAGAATAGAAAAACTATCATTTCCATCACCAAAAAAATCCCTCCTCAGTGAAGGGGTTACATATTCTCTATTAGGGTCAATATTCTGCATAACAGCAGATACGTAAATAAACTGATCATCATAAAGTATTTTAGCTACTGTTGGTGATTCAGAAAGGGCAGAATCGATCGGGAAATTTTGCATGAAATTATAGGCCGAATCAGCCTCCATCCACTCAGGTTCATCTATAACTCCATCAATTTTGAAAACACCATTAGTCCTTTTAATTACTATGTTTTGGGAAAACAATGAAATTGAAAAAAGCATTAAAGCAATGGTGAAAAGTAAATTAGATTTGCTCATGGCCACAAAAATAAAACATCCTGATTATTGTGGCTATCAATTTATACCAGCGGACAATTAATTAGACTATTATTTAAAGCGCTACTTTCCTGGTAAATAATTTGGAGGATGCATTTCGTCAAATCCTGTTCGTTCTTGGAAGGCTTTTGCCATCAATAAAATTGCTTCCTCGTCATACAAATTACCAATAAAAGTAAGGCTTGTAGGACGTTGCCTATCATCAAGCCCTGTAGGTACAGAAATTACTGGATGTCCTGTTAAATTCGTAATTGATAATTGAGTCCCTCCAAAAGTTGGTGAAATGAGCACATCCAAATCCTTCATGACGTCATACATCTCATTTATCAACCTTCTTCTGTGTCGGTTGGCCTGCAAATATTCTACTGCTGGTATAAAACGTGCTTGTCTCAATGAATTGGCTCTTGACGCAGGAGATTGCTCAACCATAGTATCAACACCTTTTTCTATTACCAATTGATCGAAGAAAGTACTTGCTTCAGCACGTAGAATGATATCGAAAGCAGCAAAAGGAAACTCAGTAGGCAATTCCATCTCGACAGGTTCAATGCCCATGGCCCTCATTTCATCAAGTGCTTTCCTTAAATTATCTCCACTATTAGACTTATCCCTATCTATTAAATTCTTTAAGTATCCCACTCTCATTGTCTTGACGTCCTTTGTCTCTCTAAACGAGAAGCCAAAATCAGAGGTACTTGGATCTTTTGGGTCATCTCCGTTGATAACATCAAATACAATAGCACAGTCCTCTGCATTTCTTGCCATTGGACCTACTTTATCCATTGACCAAGCCAAACTCATCACACCATGTCGACTTACTCGTCCATAAGTTGGTCTCAATCCTGTGATACCATTTCTTGTACTAGGTGATGTTATAGAACCCAAAGTTTCCGTTCCTAAAGAAAAAACTACCAAACCAGCTGATGTAGCTGATCCAGGACCAGCTGATGAACCACTCGCTCCTTGCGTTATATCCCATGGGTTTTTAGTTTTTCCGTTGAACCAAACATCACCTCTTGCCAAAGCACCGGATACTAATTTGGCAATCAGAATAGCACCTGCTGCATCTAATTTTTGAACCACCGTTGAGGTATATTCGATCTGCTGATTTTCATAAGGTTTGGCACCCCATGTTGTTGGGTATCCTTCTACGGCCATTAAGTCTTTAACACCATAGGGTATGCCATGCAATACGCCTTTGTAATTGCCACTAGCAATCTCTGCGTCTGCTTTTCTAGCATTCGTCAATGCCCGCTCTTCTGTTAGCGTAATCACACTTTGGAGCTCCCCATCATACCTTTTAATTCTACTGATAAACATTTTGGTGAGGTCTTCCGACTTAACTTTCTTGTTCTTAATCAAGGAAGCGATCTGCGGAATGGTATAAAAAGCCAATGCTTCAATATCAGCTGGCATGTCTACATTGTCTGGGATATTCCAGACTGGTTTGCTACTCGATTCAGGAGCAATAAAGCCCATTGGGTGCGTGTCAAAAAGCAATGCTGGGAAAGTCTCTTTATCCACTGGAATCTTTTTCATTGCTTCATAACCACGTTGGTTCCTACCCAAGTAATTATACATGGTGTCGATAGCAGACTCTGAGAATTCTAAGCCGAGTACCTTTTGAGCACTTACCACATCTTCTTTTGAAAAATTTAGTGTGCGCGAATTAGTCGACATAGGTTGATTGACTGATTTACAACCTATCATAAAGAATATCAGAAGGCCTATAAAGCCCCCCTTATTAGTTTTTAAAGTCATCATTAATTAAGGTTTCTAACCAAACGGCTGATCAATTGCAATACTAGTTTTCGTAAAGAACTTCGGCCCATCTTCTGTCATATAAAGACAGTCTTCAAGTCTAATTCCGAATTCGCCTTTGATTGCAATCATTGGTTCATTGCTAAAACACATCCCAACTTGAAGTGGCATTTTGTTTCCTTTCACAAAGTTCACCCATTCATGTCCATCAAGTCCGATTCCATGCCCAGTACGATGTAATAAGTATTTATAATCAGGTCCAAAACCTTTTGAAGTCAAGTAATCACGAGCCGCTTTATCTACATTTTCACAAGCTTCTCCTAACTGAGCTGCTCTAAAAGCAACCAATTGTGCTTCCTTCTCAACTTCCCAAACGTCTATCTGGCGTTGTGTTGGTTTTCCGAAAACGGTAGTTCTAGTAATATCAGATCGATAACCATCAACACCACAGCCACCATCAATCATTACTATATCTCCTTCTTTCAACCGTTGAGGCTCAATACTACCGTGAGGTAATGCAGTATACTTGCCAAATTGAACACTAGCACCTCCGCTAGCACCTAACTTAGCGTGTGCTTGGCTACAAATATTTCTTACTTCACCCTGTGTCATGCCTTCTTCAAGCATACTGAAAGTCTTGACATAGGAAGCAAGCGTTATGTCCATTGCGGTTTGCATTAAGGCAATTTCCGAAGGAGTTTTAAACACCCTACAACCTTGAGTAATCGGATTAGCCGAAACAAAGGTCAGTCTTGGAGCTTCTTTTCTTATACCATCGAATAGAAAGAATCGCACCCTTTCTTCCATACCAATATTGCCAGAACGAATGTTGTTTTCTCTAAAAATATCGGCAACCAGTTTGAACGGACTTTCATGCTCTTCCCATACTTTAGGGTCGTTACCAAATTTTATTAATTCTTTAAGACGATCAGCTTCAAATGCTGGACAGATATAGGACATTTCTCCTTTCTGTGGAATAACAGCAGCCATCATTCTTTCGCTATTACCCCATCGAATACCAGTGAAATAAAACAAAGAAGATCCGGCTTCAAGGTAAATGGCTTCAATTTTATTTTCTGCCATCAATCGCTGAGCTTTCTCAATACGTTGCCTTCTCTCTTCAACAGTTATGGGTTTAATATTATCAACCATCGAAAACAAATCACCATAGGGGTCATCTTGTTTAGTATCTATTGTAGTTGCACATGCCGTTGTTCCTGCAAGTGCCAAAACACCTGCTCCTCCGGCAGCATTTTTTAGAAAATCTCTTCTTTTTTGTTTCATAATTTAGCGGGTTCAACCTGTAATGTGCTCAAAAATTGAGATAATTCTAAACCACTGAAATAAATGATGGAAAGAATTATGATAGACATTATCAAAACATTGCAAGTATTCTTGTCTCATTTCGTTTCAAATGTGAAATAGCCTTTCAAAACCTTACAAGTATTCGTAAATTGCTCTCCGCTTGTTTTCTTAAGAATCAAGCCTTAATGAACCTATAAAACTTAAAACTAACTTAATTGGAGCCCTTCCAAAAGCGCAATTTATTTGTTTGCTTTGGTTGACTGTTAGTTTTAATCCCTCCTATTCTAGGGCACAAAACAATTTCATAGACGTTTCTGAATCTCAAAATATATCTCGCGAAAACTTTAATGGTTCCTTTCAAGGAGGTGTTTCTTTCGTAGATGTAGATGGAGATGGTTGGGATGATCTCACTTTTGCTTCACGTGAGGGCAAGAAAATCGAATTTTACCGTAACGTCCAAGGTGTTTTTCAGAAAGAAGAACTAAATATTGACGATACATGCGATTCAAAACAAGTGATTTGGATCGATTATGATAATGATGGGGACAAAGATTTGTTTTATACCTGTAGGTTCGTTGATAACATGGTGCTCTATGAAAATGACGGTCAAATGAACTTTACCAATGTTGCAATAGAAAAAGGACTAGTATCTGTTACCACAGCCCTTACCTATGCGGCAACTTGGTTTGATTATGACAGAGATGGCTACCTGGATCTTTATGTGAGTTATTACAGCTCATTTAGACCCAATCAATTATTCAAAAATCTTGAAGGTGAATCGTTCGAGGAGTTAACGAATGATGCCATCGACACACCTGGCAAGCGACTTACATTTGCCTTACAAACAGTTGATTTTGATAACGATGGTTGGGAAGATATCTACCTGGCAAGTGACCGAGACACCAAAAATGAGTTATTGTCAAATAATAAAGGCGAAACCTTCTTTGGCATTGGTGAAAGTTCGTTGTCCGATATTGCAATGGATGGCATGGGTGTGACAACACTCGATATGAACAATGATGGCTTAATGGAAAAATATATAAGTAACTCGGAAACTGGCAATGTGCTTTTATTTAATAATGGTGATGGCACATTTCAGGACATCGCTGAACAGTCAGGCGTTCTGTTTTCTAGTTTCTCATGGGGAGTAAACACCCTTGATATTGATAACGATTCTAGATCAGACCTGTATGTGAGTGGCAGTAACGAGGGAACAGAATTTTTATCAAGCGGATTATTCCGAGCTACTGATCAAGATAATTTTGAGCATACCCAGTATGAAGGTATGAAAGGAGATACGCTGACAAGCTTTAGCAATGCCGTAGGTGATTTCAATAATGATGGTAAAATGGACCTTGCTGTGGGGAATGCTGACTTCTATGATAACCAACTATGGAAAAACACTAGTGAAACAAATAATAATTGGCTGCAAGTAAAATTGGAAGGGACTTTCAGTAATATAGATGCACTCGGTAGTAAAGTGGTTTTGTATAGTGATGATCTGGTCCTGCACCAGTACCTATATTCTGGTACAAGTTACTTATCCCAAAATGCCGGTTATCTTCATTTTGGATTAAAGGATAAAAGTGAAATTGATTCAGTAGTGGTGTCTTGGCCAAGTGGACTTATCGATGTCATTAAATCTCCAACGCCAAATCAAAAACTATTTGTGACCGAAGGCCAAAACTTTAGACTGGTCAAACTTACCGCTAACCGAAATTTGGACAACACTTTTTGTGAAGGAGAAAATATAGCATTGGGTTTTGAACTTTACGGCCGTGGAATTAACACATTATGGTCTGAGGAATAAGCAGGTAACGAGGTGATTGTCTCGGAAGATGGAAGTTACTCTGCGACCATAACTTCAGGAAATACAACAGTAAGCTCAGAAGTTATCGGTTTAACGTTTGAGCCCATACCAGTGGTTACAACTGAAGTAACTCAAATTAGTGGTAATGAGTTAGGCACTATTTCGATCACTGGGGAAGATGATTATGAATATAAATGGAGTCATGATTTTAATCTCAACTCTGGTAACCTGACGGATTTAGAAGCTGGTACTTATAGTGTAGTTATTGTCAATAGTGCTGGTTGTGCTATTGTCGAATCCTTCGTGATTGATATAGTAGCAGGCATCGAAGAGGCCATAATTAAGGACATAGATTATAAATTAGAAGGCAATGAACTCCTTATTTCAATTCCTACTACGATACAGCACAAACTCCAAGGCTGGCAGGTATTTAATGCCAATGGAATCAAAATTGGTGGTTCAGAAAAAAGGATTTCAAATACTAGTGAAATTCAGGTTCCAAACATTTCTAGGAATCAAATGATTCTAGTCAACCTTATCTTCAGTGATGATAAGGTGATTAAAAAATTGATCTTTATTGATTGATCCTTCAATTCCTCAAAGATTTATGGCGACATAAAAAAATCTAGAATCCTGTGATTTGGATTTACTATCTTGGGTTCACACTATCTACAATAATCATACAAACATTATACTCACAATTGTACTTTATATCCTTGGAGGAATCGTTTTGCTCATCCTCTTAATTGGTTTTACATCTCCACAAATTGCCAAAACGGAGCGGTCAGTTACTATAAATTCAAGACCAGAAAAAATATGGCCCTACCTCAATAACCTTAAAGCCTTTGTTGACAATTGGTCACCATGGACCGAAAAAGACCCAAATGCTGCACACGATTATAATGACATTGCAGAAGGTGTTGGAGCACATTATGCATGGAAAAGAGAGCCAAAGAAGATTGGTGAAGGTTCTATAGAAATCAAAACAAGTGAACCAATGGAATTAGTGAAAGTCTCCCTTCAATTTAAAGGAAGAGGCGAAGCAACGGCTGGATGAATAATTCGAGACAATGGCGATGGAACCGCTATGGTAACTTGGGACTTTGAATCTGACAATGGTTTGAATCCAATGAGCAGAATTTTTGGCAAGATGATGGATAAATTTCTAGGTCCGGATTATCAAAACGGGCTAAACAAACTTAAAACAGTATGTGAAGCCAAAGACTAATATTCCATTAACTTAGATTTCCTATGCCCATTTACTTCAAAAGCCTTTTATCCTAATTTTGAACATTCATAGACTTCATTATCTTTGTTCCTCAATCTGAATTAAATACGCATGCGCCTCCGCCAATTGTCCAGAAAACTGGAAATCAAAACTGATAAAATTATAGAATTCCTTTCTAATGCAGGGCATGCAATGGAGAACGATGCCAACGGTAAATTGACTGCGGAACAAGTTGTGCTTGTTGAGGCTGAGTTTCCTACTCCTTTTATCGAAGAAATTATTGAAGAGGAAAAAGTAGTTGAAATAGAGGAAGGGAAAGAGGAACCAATGGTTGCAGCAATTGAAACACCAATAGAAGAAGAAGAAATTGTTTTGATTGATGAAGAATTAGCTGCTCCCCTATTCGAAAAAGATGATTCGATTGAATTAGAAGTGCCTCTTGCACCCCCTTCTGATGTTACCAGTCAGGTTTCTGAAGAAATTGTAACGCCAGTTGAAGAAATCATCGAAACACCTGCACCTGCTGTTAGATTGTTTAAGGCAGTAGAAGAACCTGAAGACGATCCAAATATTGAACTTATAAAAGCACCTACGGTGAAGCTTGAAGGTTTAAAAGTATTGGGTAAAATTGACTTACCTGAGCCAAAACCAAAAGTTGAGCCGGAAAAGGAAGAAACTACCAAAGAGCAAACTCCACGAAGAAAAGTCCGACAGGTTCAGAAAAGCCGAGATTCAATTAGGGACCAGCATGAAAACCCAGTTGAAAAGGAAAGACTACGCCAACAGAAAATTAGTGCTCGAAGAAAAAGAGAGGCGGAGCAAAAATTAAAGAAAAAAAAGGCTGACAATTATCGCCAGCAATTAAAGTCAAAACCAAAAGCTCCTTCCAAACCTAAGCCGAAGAAAAAAGTCATTGCTAAAACAGTTATTGAAAGAACAAGTGCACCGGTATTAGGTCAGAACCGTCCTAAAAAAGAAGCCCCAAAAGTGAATAAATTGAAAAAGTTATGGGGCTGGCTGAATGGAGGATCCGACAAGTTCTAAGCCAAACACATAATCTTTTACTAGTAGCCTTCGTTAATATCTTTAATAACTCAAAGGGTCATTAATATGCGAATATCTGCCAACTCAATTCTTGTAGCACTATGCTGCATGTTACTTTTTTCATGTAATGAAGAAAAAATCCCATCCGCTTTTCATCCTCGAAATGACCATGAAGCTTACGAATATTCATTAATTCAAGCCAAAATAATTCAAACTGCTTTGGGCACTGAATGGAAGAATTCGGCTAAAGAGAGTTTATCCAACCCAATCAAAATTAATACTCCTTATGAGGAGGCCTTTTACTTGGATCCAAATAATGCAGATGCCCTTGGATACCATTTTGAAGCTAAAAGAGGACAAAAAATCGAAATTAAGATTAGTGCTAGTCAAATTGAGGAAGCTCAGTTATTCATGGACTTATACCGTGCGGAGGCCTCGGGTGTTTTTAGCCATGTTGCAACAGGAGCAAAATCGGAACTGTTATTGGGCTTTGAACCTAGAAAAGATGATGAATATATTTTGAGGTTTCAACCTGAATTACTGCGTGGTGGAAAATTCAAAGTCACAATAGAAAATGTACCTACGTTAAGCTTTCCTGTAGCAGGTAAAACAGCACGAGCGATCCAAAGTGTTTGGGGAGATGTGAGAGATGGTGGAAAAAGAAGTCATGAAGGTGTGGATATTTTCGCTAAAAGAGGAACTGCAGTCTGAGCGCCTACCAAAGGTTATGTCAGGTTTGTAGGTGTAAAAGGAATAGGCGGCAAAGTAGTATGGCTTTATGATTCAGAAAGAGGTCAAAGCCTTTATTTCGCTCATTTAAATACTTTAATAGCAAAAAAAGGTACTTATGTTGAACCGGGAGATACCTTAGGAACAGTTGGTAATACTGGAAATGCGCGCACTACCCCACCTCATTTGCATTTTGGTGTATATAAAAATGGCGCTGTCAATCCATTCCATTATTTGCAAGATTCGCCTGAAAAGGTGAAGCCAGTGAACAGCAGCCTTAAACTATTAGGCGAATATGTAAGGCTTACCAGAAAATCATTAATGAAGAAAAACATGAAAGAGATGGCTTATACAACCACCTTATCTTCAAATGAAGTAATGAAAGTTTTGGCCATGAACTCTACATCCTACCGTGTAGAACTGTTCAATGGACAAACTGGGTACATACAAAAAAATAGATTGACTGAAGCGGCTAGGCCAATGGAGTTACTCAACCTTAGAACAGACGGTGAACTACTACAAATACCCGACCAAGAGGCCTTTGCACAGTTTGTAAATAAAGGCGAACAATTGGCTGTATTAGGCAAACACAATGGCTTCTGGATGGTAAAAAATAATGGAGGCCAAACGGGCTGGATTACTGACCAACAAAAAAAGGCCCGAAGGCCTTTAACTGCTGATCCTGATTAAATCTTAGTTGTAAAATTTTTCGTTAATAATGAAGTCGCCTTCCCACTGTTGAACACCAACTTGTTCCATTTGAACCCTATTACCATCCTTGAAAGTCACGTCCATTATGCTTTGGTGGAATACAATTCCGTTTTCTTCATCTGATACAATACTCTTCACTTCCATACCGTGTACTTCCTGAATCATCCCAACGAATTGTACTTCAAATTCTCTAGATGCTGCTTTCCCTTCTCTAGTTCCGTTTGAATCTGTCATTACCACATTTTCTCCATAATACTGATCAAAGGCGTCTAATAATTTCCCTTGCATCATCTGGTCATAAATGTCTTGAGTTCTTTCTTTATAAGTCATAGTCTTTTTGTTTTGTGTTTATATATGTACATACATACAAACTGAAAAGAAAGTTCAAAACACTTAAGAAAATCTAAGAATTTTTTTCAGAAATAATTTCACCCATAATACTTAGCGCAATTTCTCTAGGTAATTGAGATTTGATATCGATGCCTATCGGTGATTTGACACCCGCAATTTCGCCTTCGTTAAAGCCGTAACTCTCTAATCGAGCTACTCTTTTTAGATGAGTTTTTCGACTTCCCAAAGCACCAATATATTTCACTGGTTGCTTAAGGACGATTTTTAAAGCTTCATCGTCAATCTTAGGATCATGTGAAAGAATAACGATATAACAGTTTTGATCAAGCTTCATTCCAGGTAAAACTTCCTGAGGCCAATTCACCAAAATAGTGTCTGGATTAACTTTATACCCTGTTTTATGGGCAAAAGTGTCCCGTGGGTCGATCACGACTGTCTCAAAATCATACATTTGAGCCAACTCAATTAGTTCGACAGTAATGTGTGCCGAACCAATCAAAATCATCTTTGGCTTGACAGGGAAACTGTTCACAAAAAAGCTGCCACCGTTACGTTCCAATTTTGAATTGAGTCCTTTTGAGAGTAGCTGCTCCGCTTCATTTAACACTTCAGTCGGCATTGCTTTTACTTCAGTATTTCCTTCATTGACCATTGCAACTTTGCCATCTTTCAAGGCCGTAATCAAGGCAGTTGGTCTATTGTTCTGAATTGTCTTGTCCAGCAACTTCCATAAAGCCGGATTCTTTGTTCCAAAAAATGGAGCAATATGTACTTCAATTGCACCACCGCAACTTAGACCTATCTCCCAAGCTTCCTCATCAGCCACTCCATAATTAACAATTTGGGGTTCGCCAGACTTAAGCACTTCCAAGGCCTTAATAACAGCTGCATTCTCAACACATCCTCCGGAGACAGAACCATACATATCTCCGCTTTGATTCACTAATAAGCAAGACCCAACAGGTCGTGGAGAAGATCTCCAAGTTTTTATGACAGTTGCGACAGCAAAAGGCTCATCCTTTTTAACTAATTCTCGTAATTGGTCTAAGACATCAAGCATTTTGTCAAACTTATAGGGTAATGATGTTAAAAGTGATTTAATTTGTTCATCTCTAGTCATCCTGAACTTGTTTCAGGATCTTTCAGATCGAATAGAAGCTGATCCCGATAATTATCGGGACAGCTTGACACTAAAAGAAATTAAAGATAATAATCTTGCTTTACGATAACCACGGAAGACAGTTAAGATATTTAAGATTGGCAGTAACAGATCGCTGCAATTTGCGCTGCTTTTATTGCATGCCTGAAGAAGGACTGCAGTTCAGTAAACGTTCTCAGATTCTCAGTTATGAGGAGATGACTCGGTTAGTAAGCCTTTTGGCTGAACTTGGGATATCCAAAGTCAGGATTACTGGAGGTGAACCTTTTGTTCGAAAGGACTTGGTTCCATTTATGGAGAAAATCACACAAATCGAGGGCATTGAAGCGGTAAACATCACTACCAATGGTACAGATCTGGTTCGTCATATTCCTCGTCTTAAAAAGATGGGGATTAATTCAGTCAACCTTAGTCTAGATACATTAGATAAAGCCAAATTTTTAAAGATTGCCAAAAGAGACGAATTTGATGAAGTCATGAATTCATATCGTGCCCTGCTCGATAGTGGTATTGACACCAAAATCAATGCTGTTATAATGGAGGAGCATAATTTGGATGACATTCATTCTATGTGTGAATTGACCAAGATAGATCCAGTAAGTGTCAGGTTCATTGAAGAAATGCCATTTAATGGTGGTGGTAAAGGCTATACCCCAATTTCATGGAACAAGGACAGGATACTTACGCATATCAAGGAAGCTTACCCAGACCTTATTAAACTTGATGATGGAGTAAGCTCTACTTCTCTCAACTATCAAATCCCAGGTGGTGTTGGGAAAATCGGTATTATCCCGGCCTATACACGAACTATTTGTGGCACTTGTGACAGAATACGATTAACTCCAAAAGGAGATTTAAAAACCTGCTTGTATCAGGGCGAAGGATTTAGTTTTAGAGACTTTATGCGCGAGGGGGCTACCGATGAAGAAATCAAGAATCAATTTATCAAACTGTTCAATTCAAGAGCTAAAGACGGGTTTGAATCAGAAGCTGAAGCTGCTAAAAACGGACCCTTGGCATCAATGGCGACTATTGGAGGGTAAATATAGGCTTTAAGCTTTAAGCCTTAAGTTTTAAGCTTGTGGCTTGTGGCTTGCGGCTTTAAATTTTTAGACTAAAAACATTAAACGTTTCAAATGGATTTGATTTCCTACAACGAAGCAATACAAATTATTGGCGATAATAAATGCACACCACATTGGGCGAAAGTCGGCTTGCAGGAAGCTTTTGGCAAAGTATTGAATGAGGACATTTATGCCGATCGTGACTTCCCCCCTTTTGATCGGGTTACAATGGATGGTATTGCCATTGATTACGCAGCCTTTGAGAGCGGACAGCGCGTTTTTCCAATAGAAAGGACCATTGCAGCCGGAATGCCTAAATCAACCTTAGAGGATGGCGCTAAATGCGTGCAAATCATGACTGGTGCCATAATGCCTGATGGTGTTGATACGGTTATCCGGTATGAGGACATCAGCATTGATAATGAAATGGCAACTATCAATGAGGAAGCCATCAGGACAAAACAGAATGTGCACTTCAAGGGCATCGATAAAAAGCAAGGGGATGTTATCTTAGCCAAAGGCAAGCTACTTGGCGCTCCAGAGATGAACATTGCTGCGGCAGTTGGTAAAGATGAATTAGAGGTATTAGTCTCTCCAAGGGCGATGATTATAACTACAGGTGATGAATTGGTGGCTGTTCATGAGCAACCAGAAGCGCATCAGATCAGGCGCTCTGGCAACTATGGTGTACGTGCCCTAATTGAAAACTGGGGCGCAGAAACCGAAATGCTGCATTTACCTGATGACAAAAAATTAATGACGGATGCCTTGACTGCGGTCATCACGAATTATCAATTGGTGGTATTGACTGGTGGCGTGTCGAAAGGAAAATTTGACTTCTTGCCAGAAGTGATGGAGGACCTTGGTGTCAAAAAGCACTTCCATAAAGTCAAGCAACGCCCTGGCAAACCTTTCTGGTTTGGTACGGCTAAAAACGGAACTACTGTATTTGCATTACCAGGAAATCCAGTCTCTTCATTTATGTGTGCTGCCGTATATATCAGGCACTGGTTAAGTGAATCTTTAAGTTTAAGCAAAAAGACTCAATACGTTGTATTAAAGGAGGCTGTAAACTTCC
>Ga0307985_10000291_pt1 | contig 30106 bp, 29 predicted proteins | sample EllFjometageno80_FD_203155 | JGI IMG/M metagenome (GOLD analysis project Ga0307985, IMG submission 203155) | Marine microbial communities from Ellis Fjord, Antarctic Ocean - #80 | ecosystem: Environmental > Aquatic > Marine > Unclassified | place: Southern Ocean | collected 2014-10-09 | reverse complement strand
ATTATCTTTTGCCCAAAGTATCATTTTAGATAAACCTTTTTTTAAATTAATTGTCGTTTTCCAATTAGTTTCTCTTAAAATTTTCTCATTATCTCCATAAACACCGAATTGATCACCAGGAGTCGAGCCATCAAATAATATCGTAGTATTATTTCCGACCCCATCTTTAATGATGGAAGTTAATTCTCCAACAGTAGTTTTTTCATTACTAGTTAGATTATAGCATTTGTAACTGTTAGTATTTCTTTTTTCTAACTCATAAAATCCAAGAACAACATCATCTATATATATGAAATCTCTAAATCTGTCTTTAGAGCCTTTAACAATAATTTTATTATCGCTTAAAGCTTGCTTTACGAAAATACTAACCATTCCTTGCCTCATATTTGAAAGATTCTGTCCAGGGCCATAGATGTTACATAGTCTAAGTGAGGTGCAAGTAATCTCGTGCTCTTCGTATATTCTTAAGTAATTCTCACTAGCCATTTTACCGATACCATAAAAAGACTTTGGAAACAATTTAACTTCTTCATTAACAGCTCCATCTAAAAAATCTCCATATACAGACATACTTGATGCATATATAAATTTTTTACAGTTAACTTTTTTGGACAATTTTAAAAGTAGTAGCGTCGATTGAGTATTTGTTTGTAAGTCATAAACAGGGTCATCATAACTTATTTCACCAGAACTTTGACCTGCTATATGAAATATGCAATCAAATTTATATTTTTCTAACTTTTCAATCAGCGATTTATCTTGGACATTTCCCTTATAGAAAACTACTCCATCTGGAATTGAATCTTCAAAGCCAGTAGACAAATTATCAATTGTTACAACTTTATTACCCTTTTCTATTAGAAATTTTGATAAAGCTGCACCCACAAAACCAGCAGCACCAGTTACTAAATATATTTTCATTTTATAAATTTTTAATATTAATAATTTCCATGAGATCATTAATTTGAAGAACATCTTTAGGAAATACTGTGTCTTTATTTCTTATCCCAATAAAATTTAAATTTGTTTCGTGAGAAGCATTATAATCAGTCATTGCATCACCAATAAATAAAATTTCATTAGCATTTAAATTTCTTTCAATCATTATATTTTTAATAATTTCAACTTTTGTCTTTGGAGAGCCATAAACTGAATTAAAAAATTTGATTAGTTTTTTCGACTCAAGAATTTTTTTTATTTCAGACTCGGGAGTACCCGTACATATAAATGTTAAATATTTGTCATGAGAATAATTTAAAAACTCTAAAGCACCTTGGATATATTCTGAATTACAAACTTTATTAAACACAATTTTAGAAAACTCAGAAGCCATGTGATCTACTTCGGCATTTGATATTGATATATTAAGAAAATTTTTATGAAAATACTTAAACTTTTCATATCTAGATATTCCACCATTCAATAAGTGATAATCAACAACTTTTCGCATAACATCATCTCCATAAATAGAATACATCTGCTGAAATGCTTTAGTTTTAACATCTACAGAATCTAAAATAACTCCATCAAAATCGAATATAATTGCTTTCATTAACCTATATTTTTTGCTGCATTATTATCACAAATAATTAACACATTTGGGTGCTCAACAGCTAATTTGTGGAAAGGATATTTATTAAAATTATTTTCTTTCAAGAATAATTGTTTTAAAGGCTCATTTTTCTCATCTCCATTCATAATAAAAACTATTTTATTAAATTTCATCAAGGATTTGTAGCTCAATGTGTATCTGTAAAAATCATCCTCTTTATTCTTTATTTGAAATCCACTCAGAGTAGATTCAAATTGAGATTTATTTGGAAATAATGAAGCTGTATGACCATCTGAACCTACTCCTAAAAAAGCACAACTTAGAATATTATTATCCAAAATATGTGTTATTTTTTGCTCTAATTTAAGTTCTCCAATCTCATTAATTTCTTGATTATAAGATAAAGGGGAGAAATCATCAAAAGTAGTTTTCAAATTATCAAATAGCATTTTATAATTTGAGTTATTACTTTTTATATTAACTAATCTATCGTCTGACAAAAGTAATTTGCTTTTTGAATTTATTTGGTTAAATTTTGATAAATGATTAAATATTTTTATTGGAGTTCTTCCACCCGGAATAATACATAAACCTTTGTTTAATTCTTCAGTAATTAAATTTGAAGTTAATTCAATTAATTTTACTGTTGAATTACAAATTTTTATATTAATGTTATTGATCTTTAGACTTTCGATCATCTTTATTTTTTAATTCTTCATAAATATTATAGATTGATTCTAAAATTCCTTGCCCTAAATCGTGATTATAATCAATATTATATTTTTTAGCAATATTTGGCTTAAAGTTATATGGAGTTATATGATAATGTTCTTTTAAGGAATCTTTAGTGTAAATAATTTCTAACTTATTATTCATCATTTCGTTAATCATATTAACAATATCTTTAATTTTATATGTCTGATTTCCTGTAATCATTACATATTCGATATCAGTTATTGAATCAAGCAATCTTACGCTAGTTTCAGCTGCATCAGAAATATGAATATAATCTCTAACTTCTTCTCCATCACCAGTTCTAACTATTTTCCCTACACTAATAGCTTGAATAATCATTTTTTTAATTGAATTAAAATGATTAGCTCTAGTTCCATACAAAGAACCAAATCTCATTATTGTAGCTTTAATATCAAACGATTTAACATAATTTTCAATTATTAGTTCTGAACACTGTTTTGAAGTTTTATAAAATGAACCATGATTACTATATACATAGATTGTACTTGCATACATAAACCTATTGACATTATACTTGACACATAAATCAATTATTTGCATAGTGCACATAACATTAATATTCATTGTCTCAATAGGATCTAATGTTGATTCTTTAATATCAGCAATTCCTGCAAAATGATATACGATATCCATACCATTGATTGAAGAATCCAATAGTTTATTATCTGAAATACTACCAATAATCATCTTTTGATCATTTCTTAAGTAATCACTTTTTGCAATATCAAAAATAGATACCTGATAACCATTATCAGATAATTTATCTGCGACATGACTTCCTAAAAAACCTGACCCTCCAATTACTAATACTTTTTTCATAAATTATATTTTTTAAAAAAATTAATTAAATTTTCAACAGATTTAAGACCTTGTCTTTGAACAGTCTCGTGATTTCGAGAACCTATATGTGGTGTAATCAAAACATTTTTACAATTTAAGAATGGATGATTCTTAATTATTGGTTCTTCTTCTAGAACATCCGTTAAGTAACCTCTTATCCTATCACTATTTAGGTATTCAATTATTATTTTCATATCAATTAATTCAGCTCTAGCCGTATTAATAAGTACTAGATCTTTTTTACAAAGATCGAAAACCTCTTTGTTGAAGATATGTCTTGTTTTGTCATTTAATGGAGCATTCAGTGAGATATAATCCATTTTAGGTAAAATTTCCTTGAAATTGTTTGTAAAACTTACCTGACTACTTTTTATAAAGTCTTTATCTTCTGAAATATCATATCCATATACTATCATTCCAAACGCTTTAGCTCTTTTAGCAAGCTCTTTGCCAACAGATCCCAAACCGAAAACTAGAATTTTTTTTCCAAATAATTCTCTACCTATTAGCCTATCCCACTTATTATCTTGAACAATCCTATTTTCTTCAATAATATTTTTCTCAAAAGTTAGAAGTAAGGCAAAAACATGTTCGGAAACAGCCTCACTATTTACACCTGGAGTATTAAAAACTGAAATCCCATTTTTTTTAGCACTACCTAAATCTACTTTATCTAGTCCAATCCCATACTTACTGAGTACTTTTAAACGTCCCTTTTTTCCTTGATCAAGAACCTCACTAGTATACTCATCATCTCCACAAATGACACCGTCATATTCATGAATAATTGGTAATAAGACATCTTTTGTTAATGGTCCTCTCAAAGTGTCAATTTCAAATCCTGAATTCTCAATTAGCTCTTTATGTTTTCCTGGGGTATCTTGGAAAGAAGTAGATGTAATTAATATTTTCATATTTTATTATATTTAGTTTTATTTAAAATTGCATCATCTTTCATTTCTATTACTACTCTATCTAAGTCACTTAAAGTATCAACTGAAATAGATTCATCTTCAGAATATTCCATTTTAATTTTTTCTCCATTCTCAATTATTCGATTCATATCAATAGATTCAATGATTTCTAATTCTGTTTGAGACATCTCATTAAATTTTAATAAAAAATCACGTCTGAATGGAATTGTACAAATTTGCTTAAGCATTGGAACTTTTGAAACCCCTTTTTTTCTAGAGGGGATTGGCTCCCTTGAAAAATAAATTGCATAACCATTTTTATCAATAACTACTTTAACTTCATTTGGATCATTAAACTCTTCAATAGAATTTAATTCTCTATATAAATTAGAAATCTGAATGTCTTTGCTAGTAATCAATGGTTTTAGTGCAGCTTCAATAATTTTAGGAGTTACCATTGGTTCATCTCCTTGCATCATCAAAAGGATATCAGTTGTTACATTATGTATTTTCTCAATTTTAATCATTGCTTCTGCTGCTCGATCACACGCTCTCTCATGGAGATCAGAAGTCATGACTACATTGCCTCCTATACTTATGATATAATCATATATTTCTTTATCACAAGTAGCTACATAGACGAAATCAATTAATTCACTCATCTCAGCTCTTTTGTAACAATGGCCAATCATTGGCATACCTAAAATATCTACCATTGGTTTTCCAGGAAATCGTGAAGAACCCATTCTTGCGGGTATAACAGCTATTGTAATCATATTTTTTTAATTTGATTTAATTGACTTCTTATTATCGATCCTAAAAAATAAGTATCAAGACTAAAAGCGATAAAATTATATCCACTTTTAATTTTTTCCTCTACTAATTTGTAATCAGGCTCAATTACATGATATCCAACTAATTTATCATATTTTTTAGCAGTAATTTCGTATTTCTCAATAACAGCTTTAACATCATTATCATTATATCTTCCAGGTTTACCCATTGAACCAGATAAATCGTAGGGTCCTATAAAAGTTCCATCAATACCATCTAATGATAAAATTTCCTCAAGATTATTTACAGCATCTATATGTTCAATTTGAACTATAAGTTTAATATTCTCAGCTTTATTATTTTTATAATTTTCAAAATCAAATCCATATCCTTGAGCTCTAGCTAGTCCAACACCTCTTTTACCTATCGGAGGATACTTGACTGAATTAATAGCTTTAATAGCATCTGCTTTGGAATTAACCATAGGCACAATTATCCCATCAGCACCAGCATCCAGTACTCTTTTTATAATACGTGTATTGTTTTCACCTACCCGCACAAATGCCTTTAATCCTTTGGCTTGAATCGTGGCTATAAGCTTTTGTGCTTCATAATAATCAATTACGGAGTGCTCCATATCCACACACAACCAATCAAAACCAGCATCAGCCATTATTTCTACAATTGAAAAGTGGTTTAATGTAACCCATGACCCAATGGAAACTTCTTTTTGTTTCATAATATTCTTATTTTAATTAATGCAATAAACGTCTTAACTTTTTCCCTAAATTCTTTAACAAATAACCCATAGACGACAAAAGACAAAACTATGGAACTGGCTGCACTAAACAAAACTAACAATAGATCAATTTTAGATTTATCTGTGTTAAATTCACTCTTTATAAGAGATAGAACTAGTATCTGTAAAACTACGGGAACAACAAGCTTAATCACAGTTTCCTTACAAAAGTTAAAAAGGCTGATTTTTATAAAGTCCAGTGCAACTTTTAAATAAAAAAACATCGCAATAATAGCAATAACTAATTTAAAAACTGCAAAAGACAAAGTGCCCAAAGTACCAATCAATAAAAAGTTACCTAGCCAAAATACCACTACAATCACCGAATTAATAAGGTACAGCTCTCTAATCCTTTCAAAGGACATAATTATGTATGAACCAGGAATATTGATAAACATAAAGAGATTGGATGCAATAAGAAACTTTGTAATCAACACGGAAGATTGATATTGATTGCCGGCCCATGACAGGATAAATGGTTCAGCTAATACTATAATCGGAACCACAGTAAATACCACTACAGGCATAGTAGTCTTGATAATATTTAGATAAAAACCTCTCAATTCATCGACTTTACCCAGACCAACAAAATGATTAAAACGGGCTTGAAAAGGAGAAAATATAATACCCGAAAGGGTGCGATAATATGTAAGCAAAGCAAAAGCTAATGCATAAATAGCTACATCTTCTGCCCCAAGGATTTTCCCAATGGCAATTTGATCTAATTCATAATACAAAATCCAAGTAATGGTTATGTAAAATGAACCTAGGGCCAGAGGTTTAACGTGTGAAAAAATCCTTTTGTTGTACCTAAATGATTTGACCTGAAAGAGAAAATCATATTGGTAACGCCTGGATATTAACCGAATACAACACATGTTAGCGATAAAATCCAAAAGCATCATAAAAAAGAAGTAACCGACAATATCGTAGTTATTTTCAGTGAAAAAGTAAAAAACGGAAACAATCTTTAAGAGAGAAGCAACTATTCTAACGCGTTGAGAAATGTAAGTTTCCAGGCGTATTGCAAAAACAGAATCTACAAATCTTAATAAGATTATATTAAATGAAAAAAGGGCCTGAATCTTGAAAAGCTTGGATGCTATATCCCACTCATTCCCAGGAATTAAACCTTTAATTAACGAATCTGGAGAAAAAGACAGAGAAAGAAAAACTACGGCAATAATTAAAACAAACAAAGCCAGAACAAAAAGTGAAAATCCCAGATACTCCTGTTCTTTTTTTCGATTACCCTGTGAAAAAAACTCGGTAGCATACTTCACTCCAGCTTTTAAAAAGCCTAAGTCTGCATAGCTCAAGTAAATGGCAACTGAAATACATACAGAATAGATTCCATAGATAGCAGGCGAACTTGAAAGTCTAGGTATGACAATAAAAAGAGCAAGAAGGTTAAGAAAAATAGAAATTCCTCTCCAAAAATAAATCTTAATGTAATTTTTCGCATATGAATCTTGTACCAAATCCTTATATTTTTTTGTACTATTCAAATCATCCATTTTATTTATCAATAGTACTTAATTTCTTTCTCCAATGAGATCTCCAATTTTTTTCAGCCCAAGCATATTTTCTGGAAAACTCCTTACGCACAGTTTGCACAGCTTCAGATTTCCACCAGGTTTGAATATTGTTATAGTTTGCGTTGACAAAAGATGATGCAGAAGCTATACTAGGGTGGTAAATAGCTACTTTTTGAAGTTTAGCAATCTCCTTTTTCATGTCCCCAGTAAATGGAAAATAAATAGGATCAAAGACAATGATTAAGGGAATATTGGCGGCCATCGCAATAGTAACGGTGGTACTTGGATTATCCATAATTAATAGCCTACATTCAAGCAATTTGTTATGAATGTTTCGTCCTTTGAGGATTTTTAAATTCGGGATTTTATCCAGCATATAACTGCTGTCGGATAAGGATCTATTACTTTCTGGATAAGGTCTGTACAATAGCTCCGATCTAATTTCCTCTTTGAGTTGTTTTACAAAGTCAACTCTATCGCTTCGATAGTTGAACATGTAATGCGGTGAAAGGCCTGAATTGTAACGATGATAATAAAATAAGGAAGCCGTAGTTATTAGAATTACGGTCGCATTCTTTTCTTGATGACTATCTATCATCTTGCTGAGCAATGGACTCGGTAATGGGATTATAGATTGGATATCTGGGTGTTTCCACCCCCAAGAAAAAAAGTAATTTTGTTTCAACTCTATATTGGTGATTACCTCGTTTACATAACCACTACCAATCATATACCCTCCATGTTGTGAAGGAATAATCACTTCACCTCCTTCCTTTTTAGAGGCTGCCTTAATCTTGGATTCTAAATCATAATAAAGATCGTTAGAAAAAAGTTGGATCTTTCCCTTCTTAGCCTTAATTTTATCCTTTAAGTTTAACGCTTTCAGGTCTTCAGGAAAAGTGGTTTCCAAAATTTCCTTAAAATTAAATATCCACTTGAGTTCTTTTCCTTGGATATTTTCTTCATCCTTATCTATCTCAAGTCCTATACTCTTTATGGGACGCTTCAAAAAAAGAAAAAAAGAAAAGTATATACGGTCGAATATGGACATGCCGTATACATTGCTGCAGCGTGGAGCAAGAATATTGATTATTTTCTTTAAACCTTCCTTAAATTTATATTTTAATGAAGTTGTGGATAATTTAGGAGATTCCTCGTCTGAAAAATTATAATCCACATATTCAATTTCCCAACTATCTGGCGCTATTTCCTCAATAATTCTTGAAAAGCACCAATGATTAAAACTTGGTGAAGAAGAAAGTACAGACTGTAAATGAAATGTGTCTCTTACTGTAGGAACTGACTCTTTTCGAATCAACTTAACCCTTAATGGCTCATCCTTGTATTTATCCACAAAGCTCAATACCATAGTTTGACGCTCGTACAAAACCTGCACAATAGTAGCTAACCATGGGTAAACCAGCGTTTTCCAAAACTTAAGTGAATAAAAAACCTTATGCTTTTTGTTCAGATAATCCATATAGTCTGGAAGCACGGATAAAGCATAACCTGAAGTCATCTTACCATTTACAATATTCTCTTCAATTGAAAAAACATAGTCATTTTGAAGATCATTATGATGTGCTTCATAATGATCTTCATTAAGTTGAAAATTAGCTACGCTGAATAGGATATGCTTCTCATTTGAATAGTCCTCTGGGAAACCAGAAAGAATAATTTCTCTCATTATAGTTTAATTTGCTAGCTAGCTATTTATTAGTCTAAGAGGTGTATAGAATGTAATTCTGAAATTTTTGGTGGTAATTGTAAAAAGCGAGATGCTTTAGTGTAGCCATCAAAAACGATTATTCCAGCATCAATAGATACATTTTTTGAAACTCCTATATTTTTTGAATAATTACGATTTCTACTTTGCCCAATAAAATAATATACTCCATCATGAGCAAGGCCTCTAGTAAAAGCTGGAAACTCACCTATAACTTTTGCATTATTTGTTTTTAATTGACCTGGAAGAGAATCCAAAACATGTAAACTACCTTCAATAAATTTAATATTGTGTGGCATCCATAAATTTTGAATAACTGGACCAACTAACTCTTTTGTTACAAGATCATATTCCATAATTGCTCCATCAAAAACATCTCTTTTCCAATTTCCAGTCATAGAAAACATTGAAACATAGAGACTATCACCTACAACTAAACAATCATTACAATGATGGTCTGGCTTCCCTGTTCTCTCTCTTTTGTAAGATACATTTATTTGATCTAAAATATTAAAGTCTTTATCTAGTATTATAACGCCATCTAGATAGCTACCTACTACAAAGAATTTTTCATGCTTTTCAGAATAATCTACGCCATGAGCTCTTATTCCACTTGGTAATTCTCGTTGTCTAATAATTTTATATTCCCGATTAAACTCAAAAATTCCTTTCTCTGTATCCACTGAAATAAAATTATCACCATATTTTATAAGTCCATAGCAATTACCACTAATGACTTTTTTATGCTCCCACTCATCTCCCTTCACATTCATCTCATATATACCACCTCCAAAACCATCATTATCTACTTTTGGAGATCCACTAGTAAAAAGCATTCTTTTTTCTATAGTCTCTAATTCATCAATAATTCTTAGGTCATTCATTACAGGACTAACATAATAGTTGTACTCTGCTTTCATTCCAAATAAATCTAGCTGGGCAGCAACCTCGACAAACGAAGTAGTACAAATTAACACAAAAGAATTTTTTCCTTCGTCCTTTAGATATTCGGGGGAGATTATATTTACTCCCAATTGTTTTTGTCCCCAGAGGTTAGATGCATTATCAACAATAGCAACTATTTTTTTTCCAGTTAAAATACGAGCCGTCTTTTCAGCTATAATTCCTGAGCCAAAAAGTACAATATCTCTACCGTTACTTTTTTTATTAATATCCTGTAAGGTAGTAAATGGAATCTCTCTTTTCATTTTTATATTTTAAAAATTATTTATGCAAGTTTTGTTGTCTTTTATTAAAATCTTCTATTTGCTTCTCAGATAAATGAACCGGTCCATAGCTTGAAGACCCTCCCCATATATTATTTTTATACCATTCGTTGTTTTCTATCCACCAAATTCTAGGGTCTCTAAAGGTATCCGCAATATTCCAGAATTCATCTTCTGACATACCTACATATTCTAACCAATAATATAAATCTGAAGAAACTACAGCATCATATTTTTTCACCATCTCAATCCCTTCTTCTCTTGTCATGTAACCAGTACGAATGTCTTTTGATGCATGATCAGAAGCTCTTCCATATCCAAACTTAACAAATTTCATTAGATCATGAATTCCATTTTCATATCTATCATCTAAATTAGACATTGTACGATATGTTCTTTCAAAAGGTTTTTCAGCAGCCTTCCAACCGTATTTTTCTTGTACTAGTTTTGTTTGTCTATTAGGATCCCATTGGAAAAAATTACCTATATATAAACCTCTTACTCCAACATCTAGTATATCTTCATCAGAAGGGTATTTTGCCCACAACATATCTTTTTCTCTTAAGCCTTCATGCTTTATCATGTCATACCACTCATATCCTCTAAGATCATGTTCATGTCTGACTCTTGCGCTAAACTCTACAAAATCATCAGGATCATACATTCCAGAAATATCCCAGTTTGTTTCTCCCCAAATGATTAATGGAATTTTAAATTTAACAGCTATTTGAATAGGAGATGTTGCAATACCGCAGTGATTTTGCCAATTCATGTCTCCCATCATCTTAAACGTTAACCTGTTTAGTTTCTTTAAAACTTCAACACTAGGTCCCCATACAATATGATCTGCATCGAAAGAATGACGCATTAATTCCCTATTAAAGTCACCTTCTGGTAAAAAATTATTTCCATGATAGGTCATTAATAATGGCTTTAAACCATATTCTTTAGCCATCAAGTGAGTTTGATAAAAACTATCTTTCCCGCCACTAACTGGAATTAAACAATCGTAATTAGATTCATTATTTTTTAAATATCTACTAATTAATTTTTTAAATTTCTTTTCTCTGTGTTCCCAAAAACCCGGATCTAATTCGCTAAAACTTTCCGATGATTTACATGCACTACATACTCCATCATCATCTACATTAAGATTTACAGTAGCAAAAGGATAAACGCATTTTTTACAATAATTCATTTTTCTCATATCTATTCTTTATAATTTTATTAAATCAGGTTTACGAACATTAAATTTAAAATCATACAAAAACTTTTTTGCTAAAAAGACACTTTGATCTCTGTAGTGAAAAATATTTGCTGCAGCAACAGCATCTGCTGAAGTTTCTTCAAATGCATCTGCAAAATCTTCCCAATCTCCTACTCCGCCACAGGCTATAACTGGAATATTTACATTATCCGCCACTTGATTAATTAGCTCTATATCATAACCATTTCCTTTACCATCTCTATCTATTGAGTTAATTAATATTTCCCCTGCTCCATAATCTTCAACAATTTTTGACAATTCTTTTGGAGTAAATTTGGTCATATCTTTACCTCCATTCGCAAAAACCCTGTGTTCATTATCAACTATTTTTGCATCCATGGACACAACGATACACTGAGATCCAAATTGTTTAGCTGCTTCTTGGATAAAATTATGGTCATTTATAGCCATTGTATTAATTGAAACTTTATCAGCTCCAACTGAGAGTCTTTTTTCAATATCACTAAGCGTTCTTATTTTACCACCAACAGTAATTGGCATAAAGGTCACCTTAGAAACATCCTCAATGATATCAAGAAATGAGCCTCTATTTTCATACCCTTGATCATCTCTTCTAGTATCATAATTATCTCCACTAGATATATCTAAATATATCAATTCATCCGAAGCCCATTCACTAAGTCTCTTAACAGCTGTTACGGGATTTCCTAAATTTTGATATTTCGAAAAACCTTTGCTTTGAACTAGCCAACCGTCTTTTAATAACAAAACAGGAATTAGTCTATTTTTTTTCATAAATTCTCCATAAAATTTTTAAATATTAACTGACCTGCTTTCTGGCTTTTTTCTGGATGAAATTGTATTCCTAAAATATTATCTTTAGATAAAATCGAGGTAAATTTACTTCCATATTCTGTTTGTGCAACTATACAGTTTTTATCTTGGACATCAAAAACATAACTGTGAACAAAATAAAAATCTTTGTTATCGTTCAATCCTTTCAATAAAGGAGTATCTCTTCTCACATTAATATCGTTCCATCCAATATGTAGTGTTGACAAACCTTTTGTATCTATTTTATCAACAATCCCAGGGATCCATCCAAATCCTTTGTGTTCTCCAAACTCTAATCCTTTATCTGCTAAAACTTGCATGCCAACACAAATTCCTAAAAAAGGTTTCCCTTTGTCTAACACTTCATTCTCTAATACATCAAAAGGAATTGTGTCCATTATTTTTTTCATAGAAGCTCCAAAAGCCCCTACACCTGGCAAAATAATATGCGTACTATTTTTAATATCTTCTCTACTATTAGAAATCTTAACGTTATACCCAAGAAATTCAAGGATATTATATACTGATTTTACATTACCAGAACCATAATCTAATAAACAAACGGATTTATTATTCATGCCTTTATAAATATATTTTATAATTTCTTTTTAACTAATTTAATTTGTGATCATCCCAGCTGCAACTGTCTCGTTAGTAGCCTCATCAATTAAAATAAAACCTCCAGTATTTCTGTTTTGGGTATACTCATCTATCATGATGGGGATTGCATGTGCAGCAGCTGTGTCCCATTCCATTGTAGGTGCAAATCTAGCATAAATATCAGCTTTACCCTCGGCAACAATATAAAATTTTAAAGAACTTCCTTTCGAAACAATTTCAACTTTATTATTGTTACATTCTATATCCTTAATAAACTCTTTAGTTTCATTATTTAAGTGAGATCTACTAGCAACTATTCGAATCTTATCTTTATCTACTAGTATATTTCTTTTAAGTAGAGTAGATTTTTTTATCAGGTCCTTTGCTTCCTTTATATCGCTATCTAAAATGGAAAGATATGCCACCCCTTCATTAACGTCTGCATAATATAATTTCTTTTCAACTGGCACATATACTACTCCCAATATTGGTGTTCCGTTTTTTATTAATGCTATATTCACCGTAAACTCCCCATTTCTCTTTATAAATTCTTTAGTTCCATCAAGAGGGTCAACTATCCAACAACTAACCCACTTTCTTCTAATTGAATAATCAAGTTGAGCATTCTCTTCACTAATAATAGGAATATCTGTTTTTAGCAAATATTTATTGATAATCTCATTTGCATTTCTATCAGCTATAGTGAGAGGCGAGAAATCAGATTTAAGTTCAAAATCAAAATTTTGTTCGTAAATCTTCATTATTTCACCTCCAGCATCAATAGATGCTCTAATAGCTATTAATAGGTTTTTATCAATTTGAAAACTCTTCTCCATATAATAAAACTATTTATTTTTATTCTAGATCGATTAATTGGAGTCTATCTCCTTTTTCCAAATCTCTTTTAACTTTTTTCCCTAAAACTTCATTATAGTATTTAGGATGTAGTCCAAAACCTGGTCGTATAGATCGTATATTTTCTTCAGTAATTATACTTCCATTTTTAATGTTTTCTACTACATATAACGAACGGGAAAAATCTTTTCCCTTCAGTTGTTTTTTAGTTAATTTATAATCTATTTCTCCTATTGCTTTTTCTGCTTCTCTAACAGAGGCTACCATAGATTTAAATTCTTCTTCATTCATAGAAAAGGTAGCATCAGCTCCTCCAATTGATCTGTCTAAAATAAAATGCTTTTCAATTATTTTAGCACCAAAACAAGTAGCTACAATAGGAACTGTTGCTCCTAATGTATGATCTGAAAGTCCACTTATTACATCATATTTTTCCGCAAAATCTTTCACCATACACATATTAGCTTCGTTAATTGGAGCAGGATAGCTTGAAGTACACTTTAATAAAGCAATATCATTATTCCCTACTCTTTTACATGCATTAATTGCTAACTTTATATCTTCCTCACCTGCGATACCTGTTGATATAATAATTGGCTTCCCTTTTGAAGCTGTATATTCAATTAATGGAATATCTGTAATTTCAAAAGAAGCAATTTTATAAGCGGGAACATTTAAAGATTCTAAAAAATCAACTGCAGATTTATCAAATGGAGAAGAAAAACATATTAATCCTTCTTCTTTTGCAACATCCATTAATTTTTTATGCCATTCCCAAGGAGTATAAGCTTCTTTATAAAGGTCATGCAATTTCCTTCCTTCCCAAATAGTACCTTTTATCAAAAAGTCGTTCTTCTCACTATCTATTGTGATTGTATCTGCGGTATACGTTTGTAACTTTATACAATCTGCACCTGCTCTTTTAGCAGCTCTAATAGTCTCTATAGCAATTTCTATATTTCCATTGTGATTTGCAGATAATTCTGCAATAATAAAAACCTTGCTAGTTTTAGTTATTGTGTGAAGACCTATTTTCATTTCATTCTTTTATTTATATAATGCAAACTTCTGAATCCCTTATAAACAAGCATTTGATTAAAACGATATCCAGCATTTTCAAAAGCCTTCTTTGAACCAATGTTTTCCTCTTTTATATATGCGTTTATAATAAAATCAGGGTGTAATTTTAAAAAATACGCAGAAGCAGATTTTAACATTTGCATCGCATACTTCTTCCCTCTATGGTTCTTATCTATAGAAATCCCAATTACAGCTTCTTTGTTCTTTTCCTTTTGAATTCTTACTTGACCTACACTTTTCTCTTCACTATCTTGAAACACTAATAAATTGCAAGAAGAATCAGATATTCTTTCTTCAAACCATTTTTTGTGATCTGAAAATTTTATTTCTTCCGAATTATAAGATTGTTTTCTAACATCAGCTTCATTAGTCCATCCATAAAATATATTTAAGTCTTCAACAGATGCTAGTCTAAATGTTAATTTATAAGGGTTCATTTTAGAATGTATTAAAACATCTATGTATTTTGTATCAAATAGGCAATGTCCTTTCAGCGTTGCTTCTTTTATAAAAGACATTTTTTCTAGCACTTCATAAAGCTTTGGTCTTAAATCAAATGCGAACGTAAAAATCTTGTACAAGTTTAATTCTAAGAAAGCAACCTTTTCAATTAATTTCCCAAAAACACTCCAATGAAACTTGAAATATTCTTTTTCTAATTTGGTATCCATTATAAACGAAACTTCAGCATTTTGATCAATCCAATTTATATGAACCAGCCCTCCATAACCTATGCAAACATTATCTTTTAAATATGAAAATAAAATTTGATTAGGTTTTTCTTTTTTAAACAATGGTGTCACTATGTTATTAAAATAATCTTCTTGATCCCTTAATGTCAATATCTTAGATTGTCTTAAGTGATATATTTGTTCATTTCTCCATTTCATTATAGCTATTTTATCTTCAAAACGAATAGGGACAATTTTATACCTATCTTTTTGAAAAACTTGATTGCTTAATGATTTATAATGATTCATTATCTAAAATTCCTATTTAATCACTTTTTATTAATTATGAGGGATGAAAGCCTCTTCAACTATTCTCACAGGCTTACCTACACTCTTTATCGCTAACTTCAAATCCCTTGGGGTATATCTCGTAAAATGGAAAATACTTGCCGCGGCAACTGCTTCGATATTAGTTTTAGAAAATAATTCTTTAAAATGTTCTGGTTCTCCTGCTCCTCCAGAAACAACAATTGGAACGTTAATTATTTTTTCAACTTTGGAGACCAACTCTATATCGAAACCATTCATCATTCCATCATTATTTACTGAAGTTAAAATAATCTCACCAAAATTATGAGACTTTATTTTTTTTAAAAACTCTAAAAGAAGAATTTCTTTACCTAACCTATTATATAAATAATACTTTCCATCTTCTTTTTTGATAGCATCTATAGCCAAAGTAATACATTGATTTCCATATATATCAGAGGCTATATTAATAAACTCTGGGTCTTCAATAATTTTATTTTTTAAAACTACTTTATCAGCTCCTATAGCCAATAAATCTTTAATATCTTTAATTGTTTTTATTCCCCCACCTAATGCAACTGGCATGAAGCATTCGTTTATAATTAAACGCGCTAACTGCAGATTCATTTTACGCTTTTTATCTGAAGCATAGATATCTAAAAACACTAATTCGTCTACATTTCTAGAATTATAAACCTTAGCTGCTTGTACGGCATTACCAACCATTCTTGGGTTTGGTGCAAAACTTTTTGTTTTTACCAACCCAAAACCGTTAAATGTTAAAATGGGTATAACTCTAATTTTAAGCATATTGTTCTATTATTTTTTTTAATAATTGCATGCCAAAAGCTTGACTTTTTTCTGGATGAAATTGCATTGCATGAATATTATTTTTTTGAACTGCAGCAACTAAATCTCCATCATAAGGAACTGTAAGAACTACTTCGTTTTTATTAGCTACTTTAAAATGATAACTGTGTATGAAGTAATAATCTTGACCATTAAACTCCGAATAAAATTCATCATTTGTTGAAGATATAACTGTATTCCATCCTAAATGTGGAATTCTTAAACCTTTAGGTGATTCAATTTTCACAACTTCTCCATCAATCCACCCTAAACCATTAACAACTTCTGGTTCTGTACCTTTTAAAGCTATTAATTGCATGCCTAAACAAATTCCTAAAAATGGTTTTTTATTTACTATAACTTCTTGTGTTAACAAATCAACTAAACCAGATTCATTCAGATTTTCCATGCCTTTTTTAAAGGAACCTACACCTGGAAGCAAAATTAAATCTGCTTGTTTTATCTCATTATGATTATTTGTAATAATACTAGTATAGCCTAGCTTTTTAAGTGCTTTCTGCACAGAAGCTACATTTCCCATTCCATATTTTACAATTGCAATTGTCATTCTAAGTTATTTCAAACTTTCTAATTAAATTTCCATCTTTGTCTTTTTCAAAAGCACCTTCATCATTCATTTTAAACAATACAGGATTGGTATAAGAATCTAATATTTCATCTATTTCGGCTTTTGTCATTCCAGAATATTCTATAAAAGCAATTACAGATAAATGTGGATACCTACCATCGTATTTTTTCACGAGTTCTAATCCTTGTTTTCTTGTTAAACGCTTGTTTCTAATATCTATACAAGCGTGATCTGTTGCTCTACCAAAACCATATTTTATAAACTTCAAGTAATCATGAAGTCCGTGCATTTCTTCGTCTAAGTTTTCGTAGTTAGTATATGTTCCTTCAACTGGACCATCTGCTTTAACTTCAAATCCATGTTTCATAACTACTTCTAGTTGCTTTCTAGCATCCCAAAAGAAATAATGTCCTAAAAACAAACTTGTAATACCTGTCTCTTCTAATTCTTCGTCTGAAGGATAGAAATATGGCGTTAAATCTTTAGCTGTTAAACCATCAACACCTATCATGTCTTGAATTCTATTTCCTAATAAACCTCCAAATTCTTCTAACCATCTTCTAGTTAGTTTGTTTTTTTCAATGCTTTCTAATGGTCCTCCATATTCTTGTTGTGGGTTTTCTCCCCATATAATTAATGGAATTTTAAATTTTGTTGCTATATTAATAGGAATGGTAAAAATACCAATGTGATTTGGCCACATTTCGTCACCAACTCTAATAAATCCTTCTTTTACCATAGAACGATATACGTTGTAATTCTTTTTAAAATGAATTACATCTATTCCCATTTTTGCAATATTGTCTAAATTACGGTTCCCTAACTCTGTTGCTTTTGTAGTTTCAAAACAAACACATAATGGGTTCATTCCGCAAACTTCTTTCATAAAATAGGCTTGGTAAGTAGAGTCTTTTCCTCCACTTACAGGAATTAAACAGTCGTATCCTATTTGGTCATTTTTTAACTTAAACTTATCAATAATAGTATGAAAATCTTCTTCTCTTTGTTTCCAATCAATACCTATATCTTTTGAAGCTGCTGCTATACATGCAGAACAAATACCTTCTTCTGTAAAATGTAAATCTGGTTTTGTTTCTGGGAATAAACAGTTTTTACAATATCTTACTTCTATATTCATACTATTTTTTTTAAATTATATTTAAGTTCTAACATGATCCAATCCTCAGGAGTATCTACATCTTGAGCTTCGTATTCTTTTAACTCTACAAAGCCTGTTATGTTGGTGAAAATTTTCTTTTCTAAAAGAAACTCCTTTGTGTTAATCCAATAAAACTGACCTGCATCATGGTAATAGGTTTCTAAATCTTGAGATCTAGTATTTACATGTTTTTCTTCTCTTAATTTTATCAGTCCAGCTTCTTCTTTAAAAGCCCTTTGAATTGGGTATGCAAATCTAATAACTGGTACAACCGAAGAAAAATTACCATCTAAATATGTTTTGTAAGCTTCGGTTATTTTTGCAGGTGTGATTAATGCTGCTGTTGGTAAAAAGCAACAAATATTTTCAAAAGTTTTTCCTTCTTTTATGTATTCGGCTAATACCTCTACTAAGACATCTGCAAGTGTAGCAAAATCATTTGCATTGCTATTAGATCTTAAAAAAGGAACTTTTGCGCCATACTTTTTGGCTACTTCTTCAATTTCTTTACTATCTGTTGAAACCATTATTTCATCAAAATTATTTGATTTTTGAGCTGCTTCGATTATATAACTAATAATAGGCTTTCCATTAAAATCTTTAATATTTTTTTTAGGTATTCTTTTACTTCCTCCTCTGGCTGGTATGATACAAATATTACCCATTAATAAAATGATTTACATGTTCAATTACAAAATTTTGTTCCTTATTTGAAAGCGTTGGATACATTGGTAAACTGATACATCTAGAGTAATATTTTTCTGCATGTGTAAGATCAGCATCTAAATACCCTATGTTCTTATAATATGGCATGATATGCACAGGCACATAATGAATTTGTACTAATATTTCTTTGGAGTGGAGAAAATCATACAATTCTTTTCTATTTTCAACCTCTATAATAAAAAGATGATGGGCATTATAAGCCCCAATTGGTAAGTCTTGAAATTTTATTTTCCCTTTGAAAGCTTTTTTATAATTAAATGAAATTTCATTTCTTCTAGCTACTCCTTTATTATTTTTTGCTAATTGAGTAATTCCTAATGCAGATTGAAAATCCGTTAGCCTATAATTAAAGCCAAGCGCTATCATTTCATAATACCAGTTCCCATGTTTTTCTTCCATATTCTCTTTGGTAATCCCATGTGTTCTAAGCAGCATTAACTTTTCATATAATTCATTAGAATTGGTTGTAAGCATTCCGCCCTCTCCACAAGCAATATGCTTAACCGGGTGAAAAGAAAAAACTGCAATGTCAGCATAACTCCCATTTCCACAAAAATTTTTTTCTGATTGACTATCTACAAAATACCCACCAGGTGCATGACAAGCATCTTCTATTATCCAAAGATTATGCATGTCTGCCAAGGCTCTAAATTCTTCCATATTTACAGGTAGACCAGCAAAGTCTACAGGTATAATTCCTTTAAAAAATCCTCTTGGCTTTGATTCAATTAATTCTTTTACAGAATTAATATCTAGTAGATAAGTATCTGGATCAATGTCGGCAAACCAAACCTCTGCGCCAACGTAACGTATACAGTTTGCTGAAGCTGCAAATGTGATAGGAGTTGTAATTACTCTACCACCTTTTTTAAGACCTAAGGCTAGGACAGATAAGTGTAGCCCTGCAGTTGCGTTATTAATAGCTACTGCATAGTTAGCTCCAACATATTCAGCGAAATTCTCTTCAAATTCTTTTACTTTAGGCCCTTGCGTAAGAAAATCAGATTTTAAAGTTGATACTACTGCATCAATATCATTTTTATCTATATTTTGTCTGCCATATGGAATTTTTTTCATTATTTGTCAAAATTTGAATCCACATTTTTTCTTATTAGTTCTCTTAATGTATCCACTGTCTCCCAACTGTCGTTTTCACCAGAATTGTAATTAAATCCTTCTTTCACTTTTTTCCCATCAAATTCTTTCAAAAAATCATTAAGATTCCAACGTATAGCAATAGGTAATATTGTGTAATATTTTCCTAAATCATAAGTATTGAATGAATCTGAAGATGTAATCATTTCTTCATGTATTTTTTCTCCAGGACGAATCCCAATAACTTTATGTTCAATATCTGGAGCAATTGCATTGGCAACATCTGTAATTCTATAAGATGGTATTTTGGGAATAAAAATCTCTCCACCCCAGCTGTTTTCTAATGCGTGCAGAACCATATCAACACCTCCATCTAATGATATATTAAAACGAGTCATTTTTGGATCTGTTATGGGTAAAAATCCTCCTTCTTTTTTCTTAATAAAAAATGGAATAACCGAACCATTTGACCCCATGACATTTCCATAACGAACGACAGAAAAACGAATATCCATACTTCCTGAAATATTGTTAGCAGCTACAAATATCTTATCAGATGTAAGTTTTGTTGCACCATATAAATTAATAGGTGCACAAGCTTTATCTGTAGATAAAGCGACTACTCTTGACACGTTTGTCTCCAAACAAGCGTGAATAACATTCTCAGCTCCATTAACGTTTGTTTTAATACACTCTGATGGATTATATTCCGCTAGATGGACATGTTTCATTGCTGCTGCGTGAATAACATAATCAATTCCATTCATTGCTCTTACTAAACGTTCTTTATCTCGAACATCTCCAATAAAAAAACGAATGGAATTATATTTTTCTATCGGGAACTCCTGAGCCATTTGAAACTGTTTCTGTTCGTCTCTTGAGAAAATTACTAATCGTTTTACACTTGGGAATTTATTGTAAATTCTTTTTGTTAAAGCTTTCCCAAGAGATCCAGTACCCCCAGTAATTAAAATTGATTTGTTGTTTAGATCTAACATTTATTGTTGTTTTAAAAAGTCTTTTTGATTTATATTTTATTTTTTCTAAATTAGTATAATTAAGATATTAATTGAGTTATATACTCTTTTATACTATGTTTTGCTTTCCAACCCAAAGCTTCAGTCTTCTTAGTAACTAATTCAGCTGTCATTCTATTTCCGTTGCGTTCAGGAAGAATTTCTAAATTCGATTTGAACATTTCAGCAATTTCAAGAATTGTGTAGGTATCTCTACTTCCAATTCCATAACCATCTCCTTTACCGTTTTTACCAACCAAAATTAGTCCGTTAACTATATCATCGATGTATGTAAAATTTCTTTCTTGAGTGCCAGGTGATACAATAGTTAAAGGTTCATTATTATTATATTTTCGAGTAAATAAAGCAATTAGAGTAGCATATTTACCTTCAGATATTTCATTTTTACCATATACATTGTAAAAATATGTGATAGCATAATCTATATTAAACCAAGCTCCATAATTTTTAACTAGTTGAGTGTTACTTGATTTTGTCCAAGCATATGGACTAGCATTTGAACCTGTTCCATTATCCCCAAACTTTGTACTACTTCCTGCATAAATAAGCTTAGCTCCAGTTTTTCTAACAAATTCTAAAACAGCAAATATTCCTTGAGTGTTAAACTTCCAAACCATTTCTATATCTTCAAAACTTTGTTCAACCCTTGAATATTCACCAAGGTGGAAAATAATATCAGGTTTAAAATTAATTAAATCATTTATTAATAAAGACTCACCTTTTATATAGTGAACTCCGTCTGTATGGTTTTCAACTTTGCCCGTAAAATAATTATCTAATGAATATACTTTAGTGTTTTTATATAAAACAAGAGCTTTGCACAAATTACTACCAACAAAACCAGCTCCACCAGTTACTAAAATTTTTTTATTTTCTAGATTCATATTTTATAAAATCAAAATTATTTCTTACCAATTCTTAAATATTCTATTCCTCTATTCTCAAGTTTACAGTTGATATACTGATTGCGTCCATCAAAAATAACAGGAGTTTTTAATTGTGTTTTAATTTCTTCAAAATCAGGCGAACGAAACTCTTTCCATTCAGTTAATAAGACTAATGCGTCTGAATCTTTTAAAACATCATATTTCGATGTTACATACTCAATATTTTGAATTCCTTTTAAATAATGTTCTTTTGCTTCTTCAATTGCCTTCGGATCATAGGCTTTAATTTTAGCACCTCTACTCACTAATTCTTTTATTACATAAATGGCTGGTGATTCACGCATGTCATCGGTTCCTGGCTTAAAGGCCAAACCCCAAATTCCAAAAGTAAAACCATTTAAGTCCTCTCCAAAACGAGTCACAATTTTTTTAGCAATGACTAATTTTTGTGCATCATTTACTTCTTCTACTGCAGTGATCAACTGCGCAGTGTAACCATTTTCTTTGGCTATTTTAGTGAGTGCTTTTACATCTTTTGGAAAACATGAACCTCCGTAACCAGCCCCTGGATAAATGAAACTGTATCCAATACGTTGATCTGAACCAATTCCGATGCGCACTTGACTGGCATCGGATCCTACCTTTTCACAAATATTTGCAATTTCATTAATAAAAGAAATTTTTGTCGCTAGCATTGCATTGGCAGCATACTTAGTCATTTCAGCAGAACGAATATCCATGGATATAAAGCGATCTTGATCTCTAAAAAAAGGATTATATAGTTCCTTCATTTTTTTTAATGCAAACTTAGAATCTGCCCCAACAACTACCCTGTCTGGCTTCATGAAATCTGCAATAGCAGCTCCCTCTTTTAAAAACTCTGGGTTTGAAACCACATCAAACTCTAAGTCTGAATTTCTAATATCTAATTCTGCTTGAATGGTTGCCTTTACTTTATCTGCAGTACCTATTGGCACAGTAGATTTATCAACTACAATCAATCTTTTTTGCATGAATTGTCCAATCGATTTTGCTACGGCTAAAACATATTGTAAATCAGCAGAACCATCATCTCCCATAGGAGTTCCAACCGCTATAAATGCGATTTCAGAATTTTGTAAAGCTTTATCAAGCTCTGTTGTAAAAAATAAATTTTCGTTTTTTACGTTTTTTAAAACCATGGTCTCTAAACCAGGTTCAAAAATAGGAATGATCCCTTGATTTAGTTTTTCTATCAAGACGGAGTCTACATCTACACAAGTAACCCTGTTTCCCATCTCTGCAAAACAGGTTCCTGAGACGAGCCCAACATAACCAGATCCTATAACTGTAATATTCATAACTTATTTATTTTCTTCAATTTTTTTACTTGCTTTCTTAGTCCACTCGAAAAGAAACTGTGATCTATAGAGTTGTAATAAATCTCTATTCCTTTTTCCTACAGCTCCGCCCTTACTACCCACAGTAATAATTTTTACTTATTAAAAAAAAAATCAATTGATTAACTCAATTGAAATGAAACAGTAGCTCCTAACATTTCTAGTTGGGTTATACAACGCTTTCCTTTAACAGAAATTACCTCAGCTTCTTGATCTAGTAAAGGTATTTTTACCTTACTCCCTATTAAATATTCTTTTTTATCTAACAACTGATAAGTGTTTTCTATATAGTGTTTCATTGCTAGAACCTCATCATTCGTGACTCTAGCTCGCTCACCATGAACAAATAAATATCTTCTCACTCCCGAAACTTCAAAAACTTTACTTACTTCTTTTTCCTCTAAACAAACCAATACCATTGAAGGTAATAAACAAACGATCACCTTTTTCTTGCGATCAGACCATTTCCTAACTTCAATCTTAGTAGGAGTATACGATTCTACACCTAAAATAGACAAATGATCTAAAACCTTTAGTTCATGTTTAGGCTTTGTATAAATTACAAACCAATTTTTTGAAATTTTATTTATCATGACTGTTAGCAAATGTATAAGAATTCTGCCATTTCCAAGAAGAAATCAAAGCTTCTTTAATTGATTTAATAGGCTTCCAACCTAAGATATTTTTAATCAGATTTCCATTTGAATAAATTTGTTCAACATCTCCTTTTCTTCTAGGACCAATTTTATAATTAACTTTAATATTATTTACTTGTTCAAAAGAATTAATAATATCTAAAACGCTTAACCCATTACCAGTTCCAACATTAAAAATATGTTTACCTTCAGAATCCAATAAATGATCTAAAGCACTAACATGAGCTAATGCTAAATCTTGGACATGAATATAATCTCTAATACAAGTTCCATCATGAGTATTATAGTCATTACCATTAACAACTAACTTTTCTCTAATTCCACTAGCAACCTCTGTAACTATTGGAACTAAATTACTAGCATTATCACTAGAACAATCACCAATTAAACCAGAATCATGAGAACCAATAGGATTGAAATATCTTAAAGACACACTATTACAAACATTTTCTTCAATTAAATCTTCGCAAAGTTGTTTAGTTTCTCCGTAGGGAGACTCTGCTTTTTTGAAAGGCGCTTTTTCATCTACAGGAAGAACATCTGGTGTTCCATATACAGTACACGAGGATGAAAAGATAATATTTTTAAAATCATATTTATCAATACATTTTAATAAAACTTCTAAAGATCCAATATTATTTTTATAATATTTCTCGGGCTTGTCAATTGATTCTGCAACAGATTTATAAGCAGCAAAATGAATGCACCCATATATATCAGGATGATTTATAAAAATTTCTTTCATTTTTTTATAATCTGTACAATCAACATTATACCATAAGATTTTTGTGTTTATGATTTTATTAATGCCATCTATATTTCTTTTAGAAGAATTACACAAATTATCAACTATTATTGGCATGTAACCGGCTAGATAGAGTTCAACAACTGTATGAGAGCCAATATAACCTGCCCCTCCAGTAACTAAGATTTTTCTTCTTATCATTTCAATCAAATTTACAAGAAAGTAAATTAAAAACCATAAGTAAAAACCCTTAAATTAATTAAAAGTTATTATGAAAAAATGTTTATAAAAAAAATTAAATACCACAAAAATCAATAAGATTTTTATTCTCATTAATAATTAAAGATTTAAACTCATCATGCTTTACAAGGACAACTATTATATCAGATAAACTGATTGCAACACTAAGGTCTGTTAAATCAAAAAATTCGTGATCACATATATTTGGCTCAACAATCATACAGTTTTTGGATTCTTTATAAATTTCTTGCGCAATATACAACGCAGGGGACTCTCTTAGATCATCAATATTAGGTTTAAATGCCAAACCTAAGATAGCTATTGTAGGCTCAACCTTATTTCTAAGCTTAAATTCTAGTTGAGCATTTTTAATTTTCTCAACACACCATTGAGGTTTAAAATTATTAACCTCTCTTGCTTTAGAAATAATTTTTGATTCATGAGGAAAATCAGAAACAATAAAATAAGGATCAACAGCAATACAATGACCACCTACTCCACATGCTGGTTGTAAAATATTTACTCTAGGATGTTTGTTAGCTAATTCAATTAATTCTCGAACATTTATCTCTGCCTTATCACAAATCATGGATAATTCATTAGCAAATGCAATTTGAACATCTCTTGAAGAATTCTCAACTAATTTACACATTTCTGCTGTTCTTGAATTAGAAGCATGTAATTCTCCTTTAACAAACATAGCATAGAATTCAATAGCTTTTTGTGTGGATTCGTCATTAACACCACCAATAACTCTATCGTTATTAACTAACTCATACATGACATTTCCAGGAAGAACACGCTCTGGACAATACGCAAAGAACATCTCATCTTTTAATTCTGGCCGTTCACTAAAAATACAGTTCATCATCTTTTCAGTTGTACCTATAGGAGATGTTGATTCAATAATATATAAATCTCCTTTTTTTAATAATGGCACAATACTAAAAGTGGCTGCTTCGATATATGAAATATCAGGAATATTTCCTTTTTTAAAAGGAGTGGGAACAACTATTATATAAGTATTAGCCTCTTTTGGAACTATTGAGGCTTTTAAAAAGCCATGACTAACAGCATTAGCTACTGCTAAATCTAAATCAGGTTCAACTATATGGATTTTTCCTTTATTAATTATTTCAACTACATTCTCATTAATATCTACTCCTAAGACATTTATTTTTTTTGAAGCAATAAGTGCAGCAGTTGGCAGACCTATATAACCTAATCCAATCATTACAACATCTGGTTTACTCATATTTACTTATTTAGATTTATCATATAATTAACAATTTTCTTACAAGCTGTTCCATCTCCGTATGGATTATGTTTTTGACTCATTTTATCAAACTTCTTTTTATCATTTAATAAACTCAAAGATTCTGAAACAATTAATTCTTTATTAGTTCCAACTAAAATCACTGTTCCAGCTTCTACCGCTTCTGGACGCTCTGTTGTATCACGCATTACTAGAACAGGCTTACCTAAACTTGGAGCCTCTTCTTGCACCCCACCACTATCTGTAATTATAATACGCGAACGATTCATCATCCAAATAAAATCTTGATATGGCAAAGGTTTGATTAACTTAATATTTGAGATATCTCCTAAAATTCTAGTGACAGGCTCCTGTACTTTTGGGTTTAAATGAACTGGATAAATAATTATTCTTTCTCTGTTATCTAATGCAATTTCCTTTAGTGCCTCACAAATTCTTACAAACCCTTCGCCATGATTCTCTCTTCTATGACCAGTTACTAGTATCACCTCTTTATCGCTAATTATCTCTAAAATTTCTTTAATAAAATCACTTGGTTTCTTTTTAACCTTTTCAATGCTATTAATAAGAGCATCAATAACAGTGTTACCTGTAATTAAAATATTTTCCTCATTAATATTTTCTTTAATTAGATTGTTTTTAGACTGAATTGTTGGTGCAAAATGAAAATCTGCTATTCGGCTAGTTATTTGCCTATTTATTTCTTCTGGAAATGGAGATGATTTATTAAAAGTTCTTAATCCAGCTTCTATGTGACAAACTATAGAACCAGCATAAAAGGCAGCAATACTTGAAGCCATTGTTGTTGAAGTATCTCCATGAACAAATACATAGTCAGGCTTTAAATCTTCTAAAACTTTCTTAAAACCAACTATAATATCCGCAGTTAAATTATGTAAATTCTGATCTTTTTTCATTAAATCAAGGTCAAAATCAGGATTTATATTAAAAAAAGAAAGCACCTGATCCAACATCTCTCTATGTTGAGCTGTCACACATATTTTTGTGTCAAACAAATGAGTATGCTGCTTAAACTCATTAAAAAGAGGTGCCATTTTTATTGCTTCAGGGCGAGTACCAAAAACAAGAAGGATTTTTTTCATAATAATTTAAAATGATAATTAAAATATGACTACAAACTTAATCTAATAATAAAAATAAAAAGAGATCTAATGATAATTCCCTCTAAAAATATTTTTAACAACTAAGTACATAAATTTAATATTACCAAAAAGATATCTTTTCCACATTCTTTGAGGTTCTTGTAAAAATCTATAAAACCATTCTAAACCTAATTTTTGCATAAAAACGGGGGCTCTTTTTGTTTTACCTGAGATAACATCAAAACTACCACCAACCCCCATTATAAAACTAATATTCTTAAGCTCTTCTTTATATTTATTTAAAAATATCTCTTTTTTGGGTGATGTAATAGCAACAAATAAAAAATCAGGATTAGATTCTTTAATTTGATTAACGATAATTTTTTCATCAATTTTTTCATAGAACCCATTTCTAAATCCAGCAATGATATTTTTAGAATATTTTAAAGAATATTTTCTTACTACTTCTTTAACAACTTTATCTTCAGCTCCAAAAAAAAAGCATTTATAATTATCTTTATAAGATTTTTCTACTAATTTCCCCATTAGATCAATACCAGCAACTCTTTCTGGAATCATAAGTCCAAGTAACTTTGCTGCCCAAATAATACTTTGACCATCAGCATTAATCAAATCTGCCTCAATAACACTTTTTAACAGCTCGGCATCATCCTGCATAGAAACAACTTTTCCAGCATTAATTACCGTATGATGTATTTGTGACTTAGAAATAATAGCCTTATCTATAAGATCTAATGTTTCTTGCATTGTAATTGCATCAACAGGTATCCCAAGGAAATTAACTTTATTTATCATCAATTAATTTTGTGTAAATCTGCATATATAATTTAGCATTATTATCCCAACTTTTATTATTTAAAATATATTTGTGAGATTCACTAATAATATTTTCAAAATTCTTTAATTCTAAAACATCTAGAATAGTCTGTTCTAATTCTATATAAGACCCTGGCTTAAATAACAAGCCTGTTTTGTTATGTGTAATTAGTTCTCTCATTCCTCCAATATTGCTAGCAATAATAAGTTTCTTATAGGCCATAGCCTCAAGAGGTTTTAAGGGGGTTACAGAATTTGTAAGAAAATTACTAATTCTAGGATTTACTACAACATCAATTTGACTATATATCTCTGAAATATTATGTTGTAAAAATGTACCACGAAATTCAATCAAAGGATTATTATTTGATAATACAATTAATTTATTTAACTCAATACCATCTCCAAAAATTAAAAGTTTGTTTTTCAGTCCTTGTTTAAAAAGATTATTAAATACTTGGATTAAAACATCAAGTCCTTCAATAGGACTAACTGTTCCAATATAAGCAAAAACTAAATTATCATTATTTGACTTAACAATATTAACTCTTGATAAATCAACTCCATTTGGGACAATAGAAAAAGACTGCTTGCAAAGCAAGAATCTTTTAGAGAGAGTATCACCAAGATTTTTATTTATAACAATAAGATGATCACATAAATACATCGAAAGAGTTTCAAATATTGTAACAAATGAAAAGACTAAATCATTAAAAAAACTTACACCTTTATATCTCTCTTCCCAAAGAGATCTAACTTCATATAATATAGGAATACCTAATCTTAAGCTTGAAACTTTGGCGGCAATAGCACAAAAAAACATGGCATGAGCATGAATAATATCAATATTTTCTTTTTTAGCTACTTTAAAAACAGAATTAATAAAACTTAATAAACGTAAAGATTTACGGAATTGAAGAAAAAAATTAGATTTTTTTTCACTTATTATTTCATTTTTATTATTTGAGAAGGTTCTATAATATATGATACCATCAATTTCTTCTCTTTCAAAATTTTTATTTAAAGGCTCTTGAAAAGGAGATGTAATTACAATGGGAGTTAAGCCAAGTTTTAATTGAGAATTAATTAAATCTCTAGATCTAATACTTGACCCTGCTGAGTTAGGAATTGACTGATATAGGACATGAAGTATTTTCATCATTTATTGATAAGAAGAACAAATTTAAAAATAAGAAATGAAAAACTGTGCCAGATTGGTATAAGCTTGATATTGTAAAAAACAAAATCAAATAAAAAACAATAATACTTCTCTTTACTTTAGTGTGAAAAACATTAAAGATTAATAACCTAAAAAAAAGTAAAATTAATAGAAAGGAACATAAACCATATTTAACAAATAAAGTTAAGTATGTTGAGTCAATTGTATTTAATTTAGTGTCTAATGATCTATAAGCGAACCAAGGTATTTCAAAATAAGTACCAAAACCAAGTCCAAAAACATATTGTGATGGTTTCATTTCAAAAACCTTATCTATTGCAGGTGCAAATCTAGAAAGCAACTGAACAGAAACTATCTCAGAATCTGAAGAATTAATAACTCTATCGGCGCCGATGAAATAACTATAAGCAAGAAAAAATAATAAAACAAAAGTTGTGAAAATTATTTTTTTGAAAAACTGAACATTTGCAGAAAAAATAAAAATTAAAGCAAGTGCTAGAATTAAAACTCTCAAATTAGAGATTAAAATAATAATAAGAGCTAACAATATAATTAATTTAAAATATGAATTTGAAATATGCTTTAAAATTAAATCTCGCATAAAAAATGATGTAATTAAAAAAAGTGCAGACACAAACGTAACCGC